>WBZO01001085.1_pt1 | contig 47016 bp, 45 predicted proteins | sample 5204261 | NCBI WGS metagenome assembly WBZO01 (sample SAMN12412400, study PRJNA552823) | activated sludge metagenome | isolation source: activated sludge from anammox sidestream of wastewater treatment plant... | place: USA: North Carolina | collected 2017-09
TTCGCCTGGCTGGAAAAGAGCAGAAGATTATGGAAAAACTGCGAGCGTAAGCTCAACACCAGCTTGCAGTTCATTAATCTGGCCTTCCTGGCACTACTACTCAAAAGATCGTAAACAGGTTCTCAGAAAAAAGGTAGCGCAATCCGCCCGAGATGCGGGTAGTCGGACTGAAATCATAATAAGCTTTGATTTGTCCGACATGGTAATTCCACGGCGCGTTGCCACGATCTCCGATCTGGAAAGTGGGTGTACCATCGGTAGTGCGCGTCGGGATTGCACCGGTGACGTGAGTGCCTTGCGGACCTGCCTGATTGGCAGCCGGATCGCTGAAGGACCAGCTGTCCCTGTAGCCACTGCTCGTTTCATAGCGATAGCCGATGCTGATGGCTAGTCCGTTATCGAAAACATCACGATAAACTGCGCTACCGTAGCCGCTTTCAGGTGAATTGAACTGGTAGCCGCCGGTCAGCGAAATTTCTTTTTCGGTTGGCTTCTTTGAAACCACCCGGATGACACCGGCAAAAGCATTGCCGCCATAAAGCGCAGAAGCAGCGCCCGGAATGACTTCGATGCGTTCGATATCTTCCGGAAACAGGGTGGCCCAGTTGAAGGTTCCGAATGCGGGATCGTTCATTTTCTGGTTGTCCAGCAAAACCAGTGTTCTTGAGACGCCTGAGACTCCACGGATCGAAATACGGTTGCCGCGATTTGCCGAAGGCGCCTGGCTGCCCTGACTTGCTCCCCAGATATAGACGCCTGGTGTTTCCTGCAGGATGTTACCGGCACGGCGTACGTTACGTAACTGAATTCTTTCCTTGTCGAACAGGTGTAATGTGCCGGGAATTTCTTCGATGGATTTGTCAGAGAGTGTGGCTGAGATAACCATGGGGTTGAATACGACAGGTTTATCCTTCTTTCTGGAGATACCTGTTTCGTGTGCAGCGTGCAGAGCGTTGGGAGATAACGGCAGTGTGAGGTTTGAAACGAGGAAAATACAAGCGACTTTCTTCATGATAAACAAATTGTTGTTGAATTCTTTTTTTCATTATTGTGTTTAACGCGTTGTTTGATCAATGTGGCAAATTGTCGCAGCCAGGGCATCTGCAGTATTTCCTGAGTCAAATTACAGGATCGTCGACGAATGAACGGGGCGTTTTTACGGGTCGATAATTGCCTTGCAGCTGTGGGGAATGTATGAGGGTTCGATATGTCAATGCGACAATTTGTCACATTGACCCTGAATCGGGAAAAAATAGAATATTTATATCTCGATTTCGTTGTCTGAAATTTTGAAAATAAATGACTTTATCCGTTTGTGTAAGGATATTGGTGCACCCGTTTATGTTGATGGGATAAACTGTACATCAGTGTATTTTTGAATGGAAGTTTTGATAACCTATTGGAAACATTGGTGTAATATAAATTTCTGTTTTTATGAGTTGCAATTCTTGCTATAATGACAAATATGGTTTTGAGGGTGGGCTGGTTAGCCCATTTTTTATTTGTGGTGAGACTATGTCATTGTTTGAGCTGCTCGAACCAACGATTGCGGGCATGGGATACGAGCTGGTCGATATCGAGCAGTCTGCTCCTGGAAGGTTGTTGCGGGTATTTGTCGATAAAAAAGAGGGATCGATAACGCTCGACGACTGTGTTGCCATCAGTAATCATTTGAGCCAGTTGCTGGCAGTCGAGAATATCGATTATAACCGGCTTGAGGTTTCTTCTCCGGGTCTGGACCGGCCATTGAAGAAAAAGGCTGATTTTGTTCGTTATAGGGGGGAATCGGCGCGGATCAGGCTGAGAATCGCCTTGCAGGGGCAAAGAAATTTTGTGGGAACATTGGTCGAAGTGAATGATGATGTCCTGACATTGAATGCTGATGGAAAATTGTTGCAGATTGAATTGAGAAACCTGGAAAAGGCTCGGCTGATTCCAAAATTGTGATTCTGGTAGATCTGACGATGGGTTTGAGGTTGAAAAATAGGGCTGGAGGAATATGAGCCGCGAGATTTTACTGTTGGTCAATGCTTTGGCGCACGAAAAGAATGTGGATAAAAATATTGTTTTTACCGCACTCGAAATGGCGCTGGCTTCTGCTGCCAAGAAGCATGCCCGGGATGATATTGACGTGCGTGTCTCGATCGACCGTGATACCGGTGGATTTCACTGTTTTCGCAGATGGCTGATCGTTGCAGATGATCCGGTAGAGCACCCGGAGCGGCAGATTACGGTGAGTGAGGCTGTAGGGCGCAATCCACAGGCTGTTCCAGGGGAATATATAGAGGAGCTGATGGAAGATGTCACTTTTGACCGGATCGGTGCGCAGGCCGCCAAACAGGTCATTTTCCAGAAGATACGTGATGCCGAGCGCGAACAGAATCTGAATGATTTTCTTGATCGCGGGGAATATCTGGTGTACGGCGTGATCAAGCGTATGGACCGTGGAAATGCAATCATTGAGTTTGGCAAGATCGAAGCAGTTCTGCCACGCGATCAGATGATTTCACATGAAAATCTGCGCATGGGCGACCGTGTCCGTGCCTATCTTCTGAGAATCGATCGATCGGTGAGAGGACCGCAACTGATATTGTCCAGGACTTCACCGGCGTTTCTGGCCAAACTGTTCGAGCTTGAAGTGCCCGAGATAGAAGAGGGGATTCTGGAAATCAAAGCGGCAGCGAGAGATCCTGGTTCCAGAGCAAAAATCGCTGTCAAATCGAATGACAGTCGCGTGGATCCGATCGGTACCTGCGTGGGTATGCGCGGTTCGAGAGTACAGGCGGTTACCAGTGAGCTTGCCGGTGAACGGGTGGATATCATTCAGTGGTCGGATGATCAGGCCACATTCGTCGTAAATGCTTTGGCACCTGCTGTGATCAGCAGTATCGTGGTGGATGAGGAGAAGCATTGTATGGATATCGTGGTGGATGAGGAGAATCTGGCTCAGGCCATCGGCCGGGGCGGGCAGAATGTCCGGCTGGCATCTGAATTGACAGGCTGGCAGCTCAATATCATGACAGAGGAAGAGTCGCAGGAAAAAACTGAAGAAGAAGCTGCTTCCATTTGTGAGCTGTTCATGGAGAAACTCGATGTCGATGAAGACGTCGGACGTATCCTGGTGGAAGAGGGATTTTCTACTCTGGAAGAGGTCGCCTATATTCCGATTGAAGAAATGTTGGAAATACAGGAGTTTGATCGTGAGACAATTGAGGAGTTACGTAACCGTGCCCGTAACGCCTTGTTGACGGATGCCATTGCGACTGAAGAAAAAATTGGCCATGCGTCTGATGCGCTGCTTACCCTGGAAGGAATGGATATCGAGCTGGTGCGTGAATTGGCGGCAAAAGGGATCAGTACTCAGGAAGAGCTTGCTGATCTGGCGGCAGATGATCTGGTCGAATTGACGGGCATAGACTTTGAACGTGCAAGTAAAATTATCATCAAGGCACGTGAACCCTGGTTTGCATGATTCCCGGTCAGGGCCGGATAGTCTCGTACATGCGGGCAGGGAAAAGGGAATGTTTGTTGTGTTTTCGGATTTTTGTTGGATTTGAAGTAAAAGGTTGCTGATGACTCAAATGACTGTAGAGCAATTTGCGCATGATCTGGGTATGTTGCCCGGCTTGTTGCTGGAACAGCTTCAGGCTGCCGGGGTAGATAAACGTTCTGCAGCAGATTTTGTCACGGAGCAGGATAAGACCCGGCTTCTCGATTATCTGCGTAAATCACATGGAAGTAGCGGACCAAGAACCAGGATCACTCTGGCGCGTAAACAAACGACAGAGATAAAACAGTCAGACAGCACAGGCAGGCCGAGGACCATTGAGGTCAAAGTCAAGAAAACACGGGTGCTGACCAGACAGGGTGAACCTGAGGTGATTGAAAAAAGTGTGAGTGAAGAACCACCTGCACCCCTGAAAATGGCCGAAACGCCGGAAACGACGATTGTAAAGTCGGTTGTCGATGCTGAGCAGATGGCCTTGCGTGCTGAAGAAGCCCGGAAAAGATCAGAGCTGATTGCTCGTCAGGCTGCCGAACTGAAAGAAAAGCAGGAAAAAAGGAGACAACAGGCAGCTGCTCAGACGAACGTGAAAAAAGAACCGGCCCCGGCTGAGCAGGAAGCTGGGCCGGCGACAGCTGCTGCCACGCCGGAATCAGTGGCTGAAATTTCATCCAAATCACCAGAAACAGGTGCTGCAGCCACGCCTGCTACTTCAACTGCTCCAGCGACGACCTCGACGACTGCAGCGACTAAGGGACACACTCCTCAGAAACTGGTTGTCAAACCGGAAGAGAAGGGTGAAAAGAAAAAGAAGCAAACCAAGCAGGATGCCTGGAAGGATGAGCCGGTCAAACGTCGTGAACCGAAAGCACGTGGTGATCTGTCTGGCGGGCAGGAATGGCGCATGCGTAAGGATAAGCACGGCAAATATAAGTCAGATGAATTGCAATCCCAGCATGCTTTTTCGGTACCTACTGAACCGGTCGTTCATGAAGTTTTGATTCCTGAAACTATTTCAGTGGGAGCTTTGGCGCAGAAAATGGCAGTCAAAGCAGCGGAGGTCATCAAGGTTCTGATGAAAATGGGCAGTATGGTGACGATCAATCAGATGCTCGATCAGGAAACTGCCATGGTCGTCGTCGAGGAGATGGGGCATATCGCTAAGATTGCTGCATCGGATAATCCCGAGTCTTTCCTGGAGGAGGTCGATGTATCTTCCGATGAAGCCAGGATGGAACCACGCGCCCCTGTAGTCACGGTGATGGGGCACGTCGATCATGGCAAGACCTCGCTGCTCGACTATATTCGCAGAACCCGTGTTGCAGGAGGGGAGGCCGGTGGAATTACCCAGCATATTGGTGCATACCATGTCGAAACTTCACGCGGGGTGATTACATTTCTCGATACGCCAGGGCATGAAGCGTTTACTGCAATGCGCGCTCGCGGTGCCAAGATTACCGATATCGTCATACTGGTTGTGGCTGCGGATGATGGTGTGATGCCCCAGACGATTGAAGCCATTCACCATGCCAAGGCGGCGAATATCCCTATTGTCGTGGCGGTCAATAAAATGGATAAGCCGGAAGCCAATTTTGATCGTATTAAACAGGAACTGGTCAATCATGGTGTCGTCCCCGAGGACTGGGGAGGTGATGCCATGTTCATTGGTGTTTCAGCAAAAACCGGTCTGGGAATCGACGAATTGCTGGAAGCAGTTTTATTGCAGGCTGAAGTGCTGGAACTCAAAGCTGTCCGGGAGGCGCCAGCCAAAGGCGTGGTGATCGAATCCCGTCTGGACAAGGGGCGTGGTCCGGTTGCGACGGTTCTGGTTCAATCTGGCACTTTGAGACGGGGTGATGCAGTTCTGACTGGAGCCGTGTTTGGAAAAATCAGGGCTATGCTGAATGAACGGGGTAAATCCATCAGTGAAGCGAGTACCTCGATTCCCGTCGAGATTCAGGGGTTGTCAGAAGTCGCGGTTGCCGGAGAAGTGTTTATTGCGCTGGATGATGAGCGCAAGGCTCGTGAGATTGCTCTTTTTCGCCAGGGTAAATTCCGTGATGTGCGACTGGACAAGCTTCAGGTGGCAAAAATGGAGGATGTATTCGGTCAGCATGAGGACGTCAGTACACTTAACCTGATCATCAAAGCAGATGTGCAGGGATCTTGTGAAGCACTGGTTTATGCGTTGAAGAAGCTGGAAACCGATGAAGTGAAAATCAATGTCGTGCACAGTGGAGTGGGAGCGATCATCGAATCTGATATCAATCTGGCTCTAGCATCCAAGGCTGTCGTCATCGGGTTCAACTGTCGTGCCGATCTGGGCGCGCGCAAGCTGATCGCTTCAACCGGGGTGGATGTGCGCTACTACAACATCATTTACGAAGCGGTCGATGAAGTCAAAAAAGCATTGTCAGGAATGATGATGCCGGATCGCAAGGAAAAAATCTTGGGTATGGTCGATATTCGTGAAATTTACCGGATATCCAAGGTCGGGGTCGTGGCCGGTTGTTATGTGCTCGAAGGATTGATCAAACGTGATGCACTGGTAAGGGTATTGCGTGATGGTCTGGTCATCCATAGTGGTAGTCTGGATTCTCTGAAAAGATTCAAGGAGGATGTTCGGGAGGTGAAATCCGGTTTCGAATGCGGGCTTTCATTGAAGAACTTCAATGATATTCAGCAGGGTGATCAGATCGAGGTGTATGAGATTGTTGAAACTGCTCGTGTGCTGTGATACTGAGCATTTTGTGAAGTGAGTGGTTCTTCGGATTGAAGAGGAGGTGATCATGTCCAGGGATTTTTCGCGTACCGTACGGGTGGCTGACCAGATTCAGCGTGAGTTGGCTTTGCTGATCCAGAATGAAATCATGGATCCAAGAGTCGGGATGGTGACCCTGACCGGTGTGGAAGTAACACGTGATTATGCCTATGCCAAAGTTTTCTACACTACTTTGGGAGGGGATGGAAATATCCAGCTTGTTGAAGAAGGATTGAAGCACGCAGCTGGCTTTCTGCGCAGTCAACTGGCTGGCAAAATCAGGCTGAGAGTCGTTCCACAGTTGCAATTCGTTTACGATGAATCGGTCGAGCGCGGTATGAAACTCTCTCGGCTGATCGATGAAGCTGTAGGTAAAACCTGACCCGAAAGGTTGATATTTGAATCCTGCCGCTTTGATCTTCTGATTCAATTTACTGTAAGGTCTTCCCCTGTCCCAATCTGTCAGCATCAGCGGAGTATTGTTGCTCAACAAGCCTTCCGGTATTTCGTCCAATCGAGCACTTCAGATCAGTAAGCGTTTATTGTCGGCTGCCAAGGCAGGGCATACCGGGACATTGGATCCGATGGCACAAGGGCTGCTGCCGATCTGCCTCGGTGAGGCTACCAAATTTTCCTCTACTTTGTTAGGTGTGGATAAAACCTATGTTGCGTCCCTCAGACTTGGTTATATCAGCAACACGGGAGATGCCGAAGGTGAAATCAGACAGGTGGTCGGTTCTGATGTAAACCCACCTGATTTCGGGCAAGTGACCGGGATTCTGCAAACATTTCTCGGTCGATCCAGTCAGATTCCACCTATGTTCAGCGCATTGAAACAACATGGCAAACCGCTTTACCGATATGCCCGCGAGGGAATTACGGTTGAGCGCAAAGCACGGGAAATCGTAATTCATGCCGTGTCACTCGATACTTTGTCAGATTTTGAGATGACGATTACAGTTCGATGCAGTTCAGGTACATATGTCCGAACACTGGCTGAAGACATCGGGAAGGCGCTTGGTTATGGCGGTGCCTATCTTACGGCGCTTTCCCGTATCAGTGTCGGTCATTTTGATTTATCCCAGGCCTGTGATCTGGATCGGCTCGAATCCGAGACCCCTGTCAATCGTCAGAAACTTTTGTGTCCGATCGACAGTCTTCTAAACGATATTCCTTCCATAGTACTTGATGATGATGAGGCATTACGTTTGCGACAAGGACAGAAAATCAGGAAAAACATGTCTCGATATGGATTACCGGTCAACACGCAATTGAAGTTGTACGATGATCGCAATGTTTTTCTTGGCCTCGGTGAACGGATCGATCCTGAAGTCATCGTGCCTAGAAGAATGATTTCATTACATGAAGCTGTTACGGGGGCGATAGCCGGTTCGGTGGATTTACAGTAAGTTTTTATTGCCTGATGAGCGGCAACGACACCAGGCGGACAGCAATACGCTATAATCTCCGACTTTTATGACCACAGGCCCATCACCGATTGAGATGCTGACAGCCAGGAACCTGGAGTGTATACGGGGGGAGCACAGACTCTTCAGTAATCTCTCTTTTTCCGTAAATCCCGGTGAGCTGATGTTTGTGGGTGGCCCCAACGGCAGTGGCAAAACCAGCCTGCTCAGATTGTTGTGCGGATTATCTTTGCCTGATAATGGGGAAATTTACTGGAATGGAACTGATATCCGGAAGCTGGGAGTGGATTATCGCGACGTGATGACTTACCTGGGGCATCTGGGAGGCATCAAGGATGATCTGACAGCTATCGAGAATCTGCGGATATCCTGCGCACTGGCAGGTTGTGAGATCGATGAGGATCAGGCGGCAGATGCATTGGGGCAGATCGGGCTGGCTGGACGTGAAATGCTGCCCGCCAGAGTGTTGTCGCAAGGGCAGCGCAGGAGAGTGGCTCTGGCTCGTTTGCTGGTGACTCGAACCAAGTTATGGATCCTGGATGAGCCCTTGACTGCTCTTGACGTTGCAGCGGTGGAGCTGATCAAAGGCATACTGGAGCATAATCTGGCAAAAGGAGGTATGGTCATTATGACTACTCACCAGGAGCTCGTGATGAGCACTGTGACGGTGCATCATTTGGTCTTGTCCTGATTCGATATGATCTGGTGGATAATCAAGCGGGATTTGTTGCTGGCAATGCGTCGACGTTCCGACGTGCTGACGACCCTGTTCTTTTTTGTCATCGTTGTCAGCCTGTTCCCGCTGGGTGTGGGGCCTGAGGCTAGTATATTACGGATAATGGCATCGGGTGTGGTATGGGTGGCTGCTTTGCTGGCTTCGATGTTGTCGCTGGGCCGTATGTTTTCCAGTGATTATGCGGATGGAACTCTGGAACAGATGCTGCTTTCCCCGGTTTCTCTGTCTGCGTTGGTCATGGGTAAAGCAATATCACACTGGTTGGTGACCGGGGTTCCGCTGGTGCTGATGGCGCCGGTATTGGGAATCCAGTACGATTTGCCGGTAGAGGCATTGATTGTACTGACGCTTTCACTATTGTTGGGGACGCCTGTGTTGAGTCTGATTGGTGCAATCGGTGCTGCACTGACATTGGGGCTAAGGGGAGGGGGTGTGTTGGTATCGATACTGGTTCTGCCGCTCTATATTCCTGTACTGATTTTTGGAACAGGCGCAGTCGAGGCAAGTACTGCCGGAATGGGGTTCGGGGCGCATTTTTCGATATTGGGTGCATTTTTATTGGTTTCCATCGTTTTTTCACCTTGGGCGACTGCTGCATCTCTCCGGATTTCCATGGGCTGATCTCAGCAATCATGGCCGCAAGTAGCGGATGGTGAGGTATTTGGTAAGGTAAAAGCAAGTAATTTCGTTTTCTGCCGGATTAATTAAGAGAGAATATTCAGGACATGACAATCAATTGGTTTAAATATGCCTCTCCCGCGAGTTTTTATTTTCTGGCGGGGCGGATGATTCCCTATTTTTCCATTGCGGCAATCATTTTTCTGATCGTGGGCCTGTATATCGCTTTTTTTTCTGCCCCGACCGATTTTCAGCAGGGTGAGGCCTACCGGATTATCTTTATCCATGTTCCAGCTGCCTGGATGTCGATGTTTTTGTACGTAGTCATGGCATTCTGGGCCGGGATAGGACTGGCATTCAATACCCGGCTTTCATCCATGGTGGCAAGTGCCATAGCACCGACGGGTGCCATGTTTACTTTCCTTGCTTTGTGGACGGGGGCATGGTGGGGTAAGCCGATGTGGGGAACATGGTGGGTTTGGGATGCCCGTTTGACTTCCGAACTGATTTTATTTTTTCTGTATATCGGTTTTATGTCATTACAGGCTGCCATTGATGATCCAAGGCGTGCGGACAAAGCCGGAGCCATTATTGCTCTGGTTGGGGTGGTCAATGTTCCGATCATTTATTTTTCGGTTCAGTGGTGGAATACCCTGCATCAGGGTGCCTCGGTCAGCCTGATTCAATCACCCAAAATGGCAACTGCCATGCTGTCGGGCATGCTGATCATGGCGCTGGCGGTATGGATGTACTCGATTGTAATGATTCTGATTCGGGCCCGTCTCATCATTCTGGAGCGTGAACGCCACACGGCATGGGTGTCAGAATTGAAAGAAGGAGTGTTGGAATGAAATGGGAGAGCGTATCTGATTTCTTTGCCATGGGGGGGTATGGCCTTTATGTATGGGGATCTTACCTGGTTGCAGTATTGTGTGTAATTGGCGAGATTATCGCGATTCGTATTCGTAGGCGAACTTTATACAAGCATCTCGGTCTGAGAAAAAGATCAATTCTACGAGGAGAGAAATGAAGCCACGTCATAAAAAAATGGCTGTCATTGCATTGAGTGTCAGTGCTTTGACAGTTGCAGTCGTATTGGTACTGAACGCATTTCAGAGTAATCTGGTTTTTTTCTTCAGCCCCAGTCAGGTGGCTGCCAAAGAAGCTCCTATCGGAAAAAGTTTCAGAATAGGTGGGCTGGTGGAAGAAGGCTCACTCAAGAGGGAGGGAGATGGTACAACTCTGAATTTTGCCATAACCGACACTGCTGAAGTCATTCGAGTGGTTTATACAGGAATTCTTCCTGATTTGTTTAAAGAAGGGAAAGGTGTCGTGGCACAAGGAAAAATGGCAGATGACGGTATTTTTTATGCTGATGAAGTGCTTGCCAAACACGATGAAAATTATATGCCGCCCGAAGCTGCCAGTGCACTGGAGCAGGCGGCCAAAGCACAGAAAACCTCACTTGCGCAGTGAGTTTGTTCATTTCGTAATTTAACAAGGGATAACTTCAAACCATGATTCCGGAACTTGGTAACTTTGCCCTCATCCTCGCAATGCTGCTGGCCCTGGTCCAGGGAACACTACCCATCATTGGCGCGGCACGTGGTATACCCTCGTGGATTGCTTTGGCGCGTCCGGTCACACAGGGACATTTCGTATTTATCGCGATTGCTTTCGGGTGCCTTGCCTATTCGTTCGTAAATAATGATTTCTCTGTATTGAACGTGGCATCCAACTCGAATTCTGATCTTCCTGTGCATTTTCGTTTTGCGGCAACATGGGGATCTCATGAGGGTTCATTATTGCTATGGGTGACCATGCTTGCCGGCTGGTCTGTGGCTGTAAGTGTTTTCAGTCGTCAGTTGCCGGACGATATGGTAGCTCGTGTCTTGGGTGTGCTGGGGCTGGTCAGTGCTGGTTTTCTGCTGTTTCTTTTGTTTACCTCCAACCCTTTCGACAGGTTGTTGCCGGCAGCAATCGAAGGGAATGACCTCAATCCACTACTGCAGGATCCGGGAATGGTTATGCATCCGCCCATGTTGTATATGGGATATGTAGGTTTTTCAGTGGCATTTGCGTTTGCAATTGCAGCACTGCTTAACGGCCAGTTGGATGCGGCCTGGGCGAGATGGTCACGTCCATGGACCGTTGTTGCCTGGATTTTCCTGACTATTGGCATCATGGGCGGCAGCTGGTGGGCATATTATGAGCTGGGGTGGGGTGGCTGGTGGTTCTGGGATCCGGTTGAAAATGCATCATTCATGCCTTGGCTGGTAGGTACCGCACTGATACATTCACTGGCCGTGACTGAAAAACGCGGAAGTTTCAAGAGCTGGACGGTATTACTGGCAATTACTGCTTTTTCACTGAGTCTGTTGGGGACTTTCCTGGTTCGTTCTGGGGTTCTGACTTCCGTACATGCTTTTGCAACAGATCCGGCACGCGGGATATTTATTCTGGTCTATCTCTCGCTGGTCGTAGGGTGTTCATTGACACTGTTTGCATGGCGAGCATCGAAAGTAGGTCTCGGCGGTAATTTTGAAATTGTCTCACGTGAAACTACTCTACTTGCCAATAATGTATTGCTGCTGGTGGCTGCAGGCAGCGTATTGTTGGGTACACTTTATCCTCTCCTGATCGATGCATTGGATCTGGGGAAAATTTCTGTGGGCCCTCCTTATTTTGAGGCTGTTTTTGTGCCTCTGATGGCACCGGCAATTTTTCTGATCGGGTTAGGGCCGATTGCTCGCTGGAAGAAAGCCAGTCTGCCAGCCTTGGCGGTGCTGATGAGATGGGCATTCGTTGTAAGTCTGGTAGCGGCAGGGATCATGCCGTTCATCATGGGCGAGTGGAAACCTATGGTCAGTTTTGGATTGCTTCTGGCTTTCTGGGTCATCGCCAGTATATTTGTCAGCATCAGCCATCGACTCCGGAACGGTGGTGAAGGTGGATTGTTTACCAGACTGGCAAAACAGCCAAGGGGTTATTACGGTATGCACTGTGCACATTTGGGTATTGCAGTGTTCATCATCGGTGTGACGCTGGTCAATGGTTATGAAACCGAGAAAGATGTGCGAATGGAAGTCGGCAGTACCGTGACACTCAAGGAATATACCTTCCAGTTCAATGGAACCAAGTCGGTTACCGGCCCTAATTACAATGCATCTCAGGGACAGGTCGAGGTATTCAGGGAAGGTAAAAAAGTAAGTGAGTTGCAGCCTGAAAAAAGAACCTATACCGCATCAGGTATGCCTATGACTGAGGCGGCGGTTGACATGGGGCTGTTGCGTGATTTGTATGTGGCACTGGGTGAGCCGTTGGAAAACGGTGCCTGGATAGTTCGTGTCTATCACAAACCTTTTGTTAACTGGATATGGTTGGGTTGTATGTTGATGGCTTTAGGAGGAGCGCTGGCTGCCAGTGATCGACGTTATCGTCTCGCAATTGGCAAGAAATCGAGGAATAAGGCGGCTTCAGGACCAGTGACACCGGAAACTGCAGATATACCGGCCGGGAGCATGGTTACCAATTCAGTTATCCTCTCGGAGGAAGGTGGTAAGGTATGATGCGATTTCTGCTGCCTCTCGCGGCATTTGTAGTACTGGTGATATTTTTGGGGGTTGGCCTGACTTTGAACCCGCGTCAGGTTCCTTCTCCACTGGTGGATAAACCCGCGCCACCTTTCCGTCTGCAACAGCTCTACGATACTACTAAGACACTTTCATCCGAAGAAAATCTTGGAAAGGTATGGATGCTGAATGTCTGGGCATCCTGGTGTGTTGCCTGTCGCGATGAGCATCCTGTGCTGGTTGAGCTTTCAAAACTGGGTATCGTTCCTATTTATGGTCTGAATTACAAGGATCAGCGCGATACCGCCATGCAATGGCTCAAACAGTTTGGTAACCCTTATGAAATCAGTATCGTTGATGCGGATGGGAAAGTTGGTATCAATTATGGTGTTTACGGTGTGCCGGAGACTTATGTGATTGATAAACAAGGAATTATCAGGTACAAACACATTGGTCCGGTAACAGTCGAATCGCTGAAAAACAAAATTCTTCCTTTAATCAAGGAACTGAAGGGTTGAGCTGGTCATGATGAAACGATTGATACATATAGAGATTAGTTCACTGAAGCGTTATCTGGTAGTACTGATTTTGTCTTTTACGTCTTTGCAGGGCTATACAGCAACTGAAGCAGTACCTGTTGCAGAAGACCCCGAACTTGAGAAACGGTTGGTGAATCTGGCAGAAAATCTTCGTTGTCTCGTGTGCCAGAATGAATCGCTGGCTGCATCTCGTGCGGATTTTGCCAATGATATGAGGCGTGAAATCCGGGAACAGATGCGGATGAATAAAAGCGATGATGAAATCGTAGAATTTCTGGTTGTCCGTTACGGTGATTTTATACTTTTTAATCCTCCCTTGAAATCAACGACCTGGTTATTGTGGTTTGGCCCGTTTGCCTTGTTTCTGGGTGGTGGTGCCGCACTCATTTTTTATTTGCGGCGTCGTCGTATTCAGATAAATGAAAAGGACTTACCGTTGACTGAAAGTCAGCGTCTTCGGGCCGAGTCTCTCATCAAAGAAATGAACAAGGATCAAAGCATATGACCGCATTTTGGGTGGTGGCCGGTATATTCATCGTAGTGGCGCTATTGTTCGTGATTCCTGTATTACTGAGAAGTAAAAGAAACGAATCCCAGGAACAGATTGAACGCCAGGCTGCAAACATCACTATTTATCGTGACCAGCTTGCAGAACTGGAACGGGATTTACGCGATGATACCCTTTCCAGAGAACAGTACGGCTCCAGTAAACAGGAGTTGCAGAAACGAATGTTGCAGGATGTATCGGAGAATGGTGAATCTGTCACCCATCTGGTTCCAACCAGTCGCCATGGTGTCGTTGCGGGTATCATTGTTACCCTGGTAATTCCACTTGCCGCTATCTATCTCTACCTGGTAATCGGAGATACGCGCGGGTTGCTGCCTCAGTCACAACTGGCCAATGCTACCCAGTTTTCTCAGAATGGGGCGGGAGGAGAGGAAGGACATATCGATATCAGTTCAATGGTTGAGAGTCTTGCAGCCCGCCTCAGGGAAAACCCGGAGGATATAGAGGGCTGGGTGATGCTCGGACGTTCTTATGCAATCATGGAGCGTTTTGATGATGCCAGTGCAACCTATGCCAAACTGGTCCAGATGGTTCCGGATAATCCCCAGTTTCTGAGTGATTACGCAGATATGCTGGCCATGATAAATAATGGCAGTTTACTGGGTAAACCTGCTGAAATGATTACCAGAGCGCTTGCTATCGATCCGAATTTTCCCAAGGCACTGGCTCTGGCTGGTACTCTCGAGTTTGAACAGGATAAATTTGATCAGGCGATTGTTTACTGGGAACGCCTGTTGAGTGCCATACCTGCCGATTCGAGACTTCACAAATCGGTGAGTGACAGTATCGTACAGGCTAAATCTCTGGCGATGAGAGGTAAAGGTGAATCTGCTCCCGTACAGCTTGCTCAGAATTCAAATGTAGGAACTGATGCTACGGCGGGATCTTCTTCTGCGGAAAAACAGGAAATTTCTGCCGGTGTGCCAAGTATCTCGGGTTCAGTGACACTGGATTCCTCTCTGGCTGACAAAGTTTCTCCGGATGATACGCTCTTCGTTTTTGCAAGAGCCAGTCAGGGGCCAAAAATGCCATTGGCGATCTTGAGACTGAATGCCAGAGATATTCCTGTTTCATTCAAACTCGATGACAATATGGCCATGACTCCTGCGATGAAACTTTCCAGTTTTCCGGAGGTGGTGGTCGGAGCGAGAATCAGTAAAACCGGGCAGGCCATTCCTGCCAGTGGAGACCTGGAAGGCCATAGTGCCCCTGTAAAAATCGGTGATGGAGAAGTTTCTATTACGATCGATCACGTCGTTCCATAAATTTTAACTATTGATAGAACCCGTATTCTTTATGTCTGATGATCTGATTCCGGATTTTGAGCTGGCTTCCACAGGTAACAAGCAATTTCGTCTGTCAGACGTAAAGAGCAGATACCTGGTTATTTTCTTTTACCCTAAAGATGATACGCCTGGCTGTACCAGTGAAAGCCAGCAATTCAGGGATTTATATCCGGAATTTGTGCAGATAGGGTGTGAGATTGTTGGTATTTCTCGCGATAACCTGAAATCTCACGATAAATTCAGAGGAAAGTACGATTTACCTTATGGTTTGCTGAGTGACAGTGATGAAGTGGTATGCGAGCTGTTTGGTGTCATGAAGATGAAAAACATGTATGGTAAACAGGTACGCGGAATAGAACGCAGCACCTTTGTATTGGATCGAGATGGCAAAGTGTATAAGGCATGGCGAGGTGTCAAGGTTCCAGGACATGCAGAGGAAGTTCTAGCGTTTATCAAATCAGTCACAGCCTGAGAACGACTGATCTGTCATTCGGAGCTGGCGAAAGCTGGTTTTGTCATTTCAGGGCAACAAATGCTTGATTGAATTCAGTTCCTGGGTCAGCTCATCATAAGCGATATCCAGTCTGGTACGAGAGAATGGGCTGATTTCAAGCCCTTGCACAATCTCCCTTCTGCCATTTTTACAAACTACCGGAAATCCGTAAATTACACCTTCCGGTATTTTATAGCTGCCATCAGACAAAATTCCCATTGTGATCCAGTCATCGTCTCTGGTTCCAAAAATCCAGTCACGCATATGATCAATAATGGCGTTTGCTGCGCTGGCTGCGCTGGATAGGCCGCGAGCCTCGATCACCACAGCACCTCGGTTTTGGACAGTAGGAATGAAACTGTTTTCAACCCAGGTCTGATCTTTGATGAGATTGATCACTTTTTGATGATCGATTTCTGCATGAGATAAATCAGGAAACTGGGTAGATGAATGGTTGCCCCATACGATCATTTTTCTGATATGGCTGACCGGCTGGTTCAGCTTCATGGCAACTTGTGATAGTGCCCGGTTGTGATCAAGCCTGAGCATTCCTGAAAAATTCTCTGGTGACAAGTCTGGTGCATTCTTCATGGTAATGAGAGTATTGGTATTAGCAGGATTTCCTACTACCAGAATTTTTGCATCTCGTTTTACCACCTGGTTCAAGGCTCTGCCTTGTTCCCTGAAAATTTCGCCGTTGGTCTGCAGTAAATCCTTGCGCTCCATACCTTTACCGCGTGGGCGTGCTCCAACCAGTATTGCAATATCGGCCTGATCAAATGCTATCATCGGATCATGCGTTACGATAATGTCCGTCAACAACGGAAAAGCACAATCCTGAAGCTCCATGAGAACACCATCCAGTACCTTCCCGGATTCCGGAATATCGAGGAGCTGAAGAATTACGGGTTGGCTGCCGCCCAGCATATCTCCGGCGGCAATTCTGAATAACAGGCTGTAGCTGATTTGTCCTGCTGCGCCGGTAACGGCAATGCGAATGGGTGAAGACACCAAATCCTGCTCCTTGAGTATTTGATATATTTCCCAGTGGGAAAAGAGATCGGGTGGAAAAAACAGTTAGGAATTATACCGGCAAATCTCAACATCAAGAAAGGTAAGCGTTGCCTGGACTGTAACTTTGTTGGTTGAGAGTGCAAAATAATAGAAATGATCTGAATACAGAAATCACAATGTACTTTCCTTATATGCTAAACAAATTATCTGGATCAGAGCTTTATGCATAAATTTGATGTGGTAATCATTGGTGCAGGCAGCGCTGGTTTATCTGCTCTGCGTGAGGTAAGAAAACACACTGACAACTTCATATTGATCAATGAAGGTCCATGGGGAACTACTTGTGCCCGGGTGGGGTGCATGCCCTCCAAATTATTGATCGAGGCTGCCAATGCTTTTTACCGGCGAATCAGTTTTAATGAATTCGGTATTACGGGTGCAGATCAGTTGGGAGTGGATCATAAACGGGTTCTGCAGCGTGTGCGCAGACTACGGGATGATTTTGTCACCAGTACACTTGGGGCAACCAGGGAATTGGGTGAACAGGCTATATCAGGCCATGCTCATATTCTTTCTCCACATCAAGTGATGGTCAATGGTGAAAAATTTCATGCTCGTAAAATCATCATTGCAACCGGTTCCCGGCCCGTTATACCGAAGCCCTGGCAAAGTCTTGGCAAACGTTTGCTTACGACAGATACCCTGTTTGAACAGAGTACCTTATCAGAACGCATCGCTGTTATTGGTTTGGGGCCGGTAGGTCTGGAAATGGCGCAGGCACTATCCAGGCTGGGTGTGCGTGTTACCGGCTTTGGTTCCGGCAGAATGATCGGCGGTATTACTGACCCTCTCATCAATCAGGCAGCAGTGACACTGTTATCTAAAGAATTTTCTTTGCATCTTGGAACCAGAGCGGATATTACGGTAAATGCCGATAGTGACGTGATTACAGTTCATTCGGGTGACATCAGAATCGAGGTCGACAGTGTACTGGCTGCTTTGGGGAGGCGACCAAACATCGATGATATCAATCTGGAAGCATTGGGTGTGCCGCTTGATGAAAGAGGTTTACCACCCGTAAATCCTGACACTTTACAGATTGCTGATCTGCCGGTATTTCTGGCGGGTGATGTCAATCAACGTTCTCCTTTATTGCATGAAGCTGCGGATGACGGACATATTGCCGGCTTGAATGCAACCAGAGAAAAATTAGTTTGTTTCAAACGGCGCGTGCCACTGGCTATTGTATTTTCTGATCCTAATATTGCTGTGGTTGGAAAATCTTTTCGATCGCTCGAACATGAAGATATCCGGACGGGCGAAGTAGATTTCAGTCGTCAGGGGCGGGCACGTTCGGCTCAATCCAATCGTGGTGTGCTGCGTGTATATGCTGCTGCAAACAGTGGCCAGCTGCTGGGTGCAGAAATGTGTGCACCGGCTGGAGAACATTTTGCGCATTTGCTGGCACTGGCAATCGATCAATCCTTGAGTGTATGGGATTTACTGCGATTGCCGTTTTATCATCCGGTGCTGGAAGAAGGATTGCGTACTGCGTTACGTAACCTGGCTTCGAAACTACCTGCATGCAGCGAATCTGATCTGGCTGTTTGCGGCCCCTTTAATGCCGAAGCGCTTGACTGAAAGCTGTATTCGAGCCTTGATGGTGAGCCAAGCTAAAATATGGCTGACTACAACAGGGCTATGGATTGGCTATACGGGTTATATTGCGGTGCGAGCTGCTGAATAATGATGAGTGGTGGCGAATCAGGGATTTGAACCCCGGACCAACGGATTATGATTCCGCTGCTCTAACCACTGAGCTAATTCGCCATGTGTCTGAACGACAGAGCGCGTATTCTGCCTTCTGCAGGAAAGGTAGTCAAGACCATTGCTTTCCATCGACCTTGAAATAACGAGATAAATGCAATTCGCTGACCTCGGCATTGCTATTTCCTGGTATCGCAATCATGTGAGTTTGATCTGGATCAGTATTTCGATGTCCTCTTTCATTTACTCTCTTGATGCAGTTCCGGGAAACATTTCGTAAATCTCAAGAATAAGAGGATAAGTATGAAGATCAAATTGATGGTCATCGTATCGATGGTAATAGCTGTGGCTGCTTGCAAACCATCTGTACCCAATTCACCTGATTCGTCATCGTATGGAAAAACTGTTCAGCCATTTCACCAGATTCCTGCTGAAGATCAGGAAGGAGGGGGAAAACCCAGATCAGTTGAATAGGAAATCGCAGGTTTCTACTGGTTGCCATTGTGATAACCAGGGTTTGATATAGCTTCGCAGGTTACATAAGCAATGTCTGATTGGCTGTTGTAGCCTGCTTTCAAACAGAGATTCCGGGGATATTTTTTCCTTCGCAGTATTCCTGATAGTATGCCGTCATTCAAGTGATCTACAGATTGCATCGGCGTGCGCCATATTACTTCTCGCGAACATCCCTTATTCAAGAAGCTGTTTAAGCTGCAACACTCGGCACGCCGGCGTCATGATGAAGGTATGACGCTGCTTGATGGCATCCATTTACTGCAGTCCTGCCTGGCATCCGGCAAGACCCCGGTATTGCTGATTGTCAGTGAATCCGGCAGTCAGCATCCTGAAATCAGTCAGTTACTGATTCATATTGATAAAGATCCTCAGAAAACAGATTGTCTGATGCTGAGTGATACATTATTCAATCAGATATCGCCTGTTAAAACGCCGGTTGGCATACTGGCGCTCATCAATATTCCTCGACATACGCTACCTGCAGACACATATCAGAATTCTTTTAGTATCTTACTGGAGGGTGTTCAGGATCCCGGTAATCTAGGTTCGATGCTGCGCTCTGCTGCTGCCGCCGGCGTAGAAGATGTTTTCCTTTCCTCCGATTGTGCCGACGCTTGGTCACCCAAGACACTGAGAGCAGGCATGGGAGCCCATTTTTCATTGAGAATTCATGAGAATGTCGATCTGATCCAAGTTGCCCACCAGTTTGCTGGCAATGTCGTGGCAACGACACTGAATGATGCCAGCAATCTTTTTCACACAGATTTACGAGGGGCGGTCGTGTTTGTTTTCGGGAATGAAGGGGGCGGGATTTCAGAAGAACTTCTGGAAACCGTACATCAGCGAGTGATGATACCTATGCCAGGGTGTACCGAATCACTCAATGTTGCTGCGGCAGCAGCCATCTGTTTATTTGAGAAAGTCCGGCAGGATACCTGTGCTGGTGATTCTCACGAGAACAGCGTGGGCAGCAGATGATCTGTCTTTCCATGAGTCGATCATCAGGATTTATTTGAAATTGTTTCCTGATCAGCAGCACTGTTTTCATCACGAATGGAATGAGGTATGTCAGGGGCCAAATCGCGGGGATCTGCCAGATATCTGAGAATGCGGATTTTATCATCGAGATCATGTTTTTCGTTCTTGAGACTGGCGATGATCAGTTCAATCGGGTCTGCAGCGCCATTCTGTAATTTAACCGTGCGGTAGAAATGAACGAAATCATCCAATGAAACAATGCCGGTGCAATTGACGAACGCGTGATAATCGTTCCGGAGATGACCATGTAAACGTGCCTGACTGATCCACTGCACGAGTTGCTGATAACTGAAACCGGTTCGCAGGGCGATATCCAGTGCATTGGCATTGGCCAGATTTTCAATATTGTCATATCCCTCCCGTTTCAGAAGAATTTCCTGGTTATAGTTGATACCCGGTAAATCTGAGAGTGGCGAGGCAAATTCGTGAATCCGGACTAAACCAAGTGCCTTGGTTGCGATATTTTCGAGAAATACCAGACCACGATCGGGAAAATGGCCGATGAAGAAACTCCATACAGGCAGACTTCTGATCAGGATTGCATCGGGTTCTGAAAATTTGTCGGGATCGATCAGGAAATAACTCAGAACCACCGCCAGTAAAGATCCCGTAATCATGCGCACACTGCTGTTGATAAAGATGTTGGGCGTCATATCCAGAGTGAAGTAGCTCCGGACCATTAACCCGATAAAGTAGACATACCCGCCTAGGAAGCCAAACTGAAACGCGGTCAAGGTATAGACGAGGACATTGATATAGTCTCTGTTGCCTGCCATGTAAGATTTCATGTACGTGCCAAGCATCAGAAAGTTGGCTCCTTTGCTGTAATCGACTCCGTTGGCGTATGCCAGATCCGGAAGTGCTAACGGGGCCGGTTTCAGCAGCAAGATGATCATGCAGCCAAACATCACCACGAACATCAGGCTCATCATGCTGCCAAGATAACTGCGTATGCTGGAAATCTTGCTCAGGTAATTCTGAATATAGTTGCTGTTGGCGGAATAGAGCGCGGGTGGAAGTTCCCGTTGCAGGCGGCGCTTCTTTTCCTCACGCATCGAGCTGGTATAACAAAGTGTGATCAGCGGAATAATCCCGACAGCGAAAACCAGCAATACCAGGTTATATTGAAAAAATATGGGATCAAACCATGACGCGATCTGCCTGTAGAGCGAGGTATTTACCGTATCTTCCAGCAGGTGAGGTGGCTGAATGCTGGCATAGAATAAAAACAGTACCATGCCGATAAAAAGCGCATTTGCCGCAATGAACAAGCTTGGGTAAAAGTAAAAGACAAAGTTTCTTCCGGATTTCTCGCCAGACATTTTTACCCTCCCAAGCTTGAAGAATGGTTAAACGTTATGAGTGATTTTCAGTAAGTTCTCGCACCAGATTGAGATAAAACTGAAGATGATTAAACGGTCGTGCTTTGCGTGCATCCGGCCAGGCGAAACTCCAGCCGGTCAGTTCAAAATGGTCTGCCTGCAATATATCTCTGAATTCTCCCCATTGTGCCGATGCCACGGGCACCATCCCGTCATTATCGCCACTGTTTGCAGCAATCCTGTTTCCCCAGGAACGCAGAACGAATGACATGTCAGCAGGGGAGCGCGTACTCGCATACGAGCAATATCTGACATCCTCCCGATTACTGATTTCTATGTTGAATCGGGCGCATGATTCGGGGGTTAAATCATTGATGGCGGGTGTGGAAATGGAGTGCATCAAACGAAAGCACATATCTGATTCTTCGATAGTCCATTTTGCTAAAGGTGATCCATGATGAGGCGTGGCAACCGTGGTTAAACTCCGTACCCGGTGCATCGGGTCCAGATGATGGATCAAATATCGGCAATCCAGACCCCCCATACTATGCGCGATCAGATCGATACGATCCGCGCTGATGTGAGCTAAGAAATTTGCCAGGACACGTGCACGGTCTTCGATATATCCGGTAGCAGGTAATTCTGGAAAGAAAACCTGCCGGGTGCTGTTCCTCAAACTGGAGCGCAGATTCCGGAAATAATGCACCCTTTTTCCAAAAATGGAAAAAGATGAAAAGCCCAGCAATCCATGAACAAAAATGATAGCCCCGTTGTTTGAATCACTCATCGTATCTCCAGACAGCTTGAACCTTCAATTTTCCTCAAGTCTCAAGCGTATTTCATCGAGCATTCTTAAGTTGATGTAAAGTGAGTTGAACTTTGATTGCTGATATTCGTTGCGGGGTTGCAATTTCCGTGTTCCGGGCAAGTAATCAAAGCAGCTAAAACTGGAAGAAATAAGAAATTTGTGAACATCATCGTCGGAATATCCGTATTTCTTTCCACTGCCATTCAATTCGATTATGATTGCTGCCAAGTTTGGCAAAAGACGAGTACTTCCTCTTAATAACGGCAATTCGAACCCTTCGACATCTATTTTCACGACTTTGGGTTGTAAATTAGTTTCTGCAACAAGTTCATCAACCGTTAGTACGTTAACTTCAGTTGTCTCGGTATCTACTGACGTTGCAACACGATTCATTCCGCCAAGCGTTGAGGTGAAACTTAATTTTCCCCTGAAATCGGATAACCCACACCGAATTGCCTGTCCTTTTACAGAATTCAGCCGAAAATTTTCCTGAAGGCGGGTAAAGGTATCGGGAACTGGTTCTGCTGCCAGTACTATTGCCTTTAGTGATCCTGCGAGGGCTGTGTATACACCAACGTTGGCGCCAAAGTCACCAAATATATCGCCCGGGCGTAAATAATCGATCAGGAATTTCATTTCTTCGAAATCGTACAAACCGCATGTATACGCTAGAGTCGCGTAGTTTTCGCGATTAGAGAGAATAATTTTGGCATTGGGTGTGAAGTTTATTACGTAATTTGCCTGACTCAGCAGGCGTCGCCCGATATTCCACTTGATGTAGCGAAGAAATGCCGAAATACGGTTATTGCGGTTTGCCGGATGATCAAGGATTTCTCTTATTTGTTGTAGTCGATATTTCATGGAGTTCCTCTGCAAATTCGATTTTTCCGTTAGTGTTATACACTTTAACGTTTGACGTCACGAGGTTTTCAGGATCAGATCGATTTGACGAATACCTTGGAACGCCGCTGGTAGTTGTAAAAATTCTGTTTCAGTCGAGGAAGCTGGTCAGGGGTGGTTTCCGAAAAGCCGCGTTCTACGAACCAGTGAGTGGTACGGGTGGTGAGTGCGAACAGGCGGCGGTAACCTTGTTCCCTGGCCCGATCTTCAAGGTGATCGATCAGTATCCGGCCGATACCTGCCTTGCGATATTCGGGGTGTACTGCGAGGCAGGCCAGTTCGCATGCTTTGTCATCCGGGAAAGGGTAGAGTGCCGCACAAGCAATGATCATGTTGTCGTGTTCGATCACTGTGAAGCGCTCAATTTCCATTTCCAGCAATTCCCGGTTGCGCCGTACCAGGATACCTGCATTCTCTAATGGTTCGATCAATTGGAGAATAGCACCGATGTCTTCGATTTCAGCCTGGCGGATGATTTGCAACGGGTCACGTGTGATCATGCTGCCAATACCGCTATGAGTGAACAGTTCGAGCAGCAGTGCGCCATCGATATGGCGGCTGACGAGATGAACGCGCTTCACTCCCTTTTCACATGCATGTAACGCCCATGGCAGGTAGAGCCGGGTATCCTCATCCGGCTGATCTGTTGCTGTTTCCATTGTTGCAAGTAGTGTTTTACCCTGCCTGACAGTGAGTTCCGGCAGTAATACGGCGCCTGATTCAGTTTGCTGCCGGATTCCTGGTGTATCCACCAGAAAAATTAATTTATCGGCCTGGAGAGCGGCAGCTACTTCAGCGGCAATATTTTCCAGCGTCAGGTTGAAAATTTCCCCTGTCGGCGAATAACCCAGAGGGGAGAGCAGTACTACCGTCCCTTGTTCGAGCTGATCGAGAATTGCCGTGGTATTGATACGACGTACTTCTCCCGTGTATTGCAGATCCACGCCTTCCAACACACCGACCGGCCGGGCGGTTACGAAGTTACCGCTGGCTACCCGTATGGCGGCATTGGCCATGGGTGTGTTGGGTAAGCCCATCGACAGCAGGGCTTCGATCTCGACCCGTACTTTGCCGACGGCTTCTTTCACACATTGCAGGGTTGCAGCATCAGTAACACGCATGCCCTGCACATAGCTCATTTCCTGCTGATTTGCCCGAAGTCGGGATTCAATTTGCGGGCGTGCACCATGTACCAGCACCAGTTGGATGCCGAGGCTGGCAAGCAGATTGAAATCCTGCACCAGCTCAACAAATTTTCCGTTCTCAACGACTTCACCCCCGAAAGCGATAACGAAGACTTTTCCATGGCTGGCATGGATATGGGGGGTGACGGAACGAAACCAGGTGACAAATTCGGTATCCGATTTCATGGCTGATCAAAATAGAAATGTTATCAATAGTCCCCCCAGAGCGTCTGAGCGGCGGCAATGGCAGCCAGTGCTGCGCTTTCGGTGCGCAGAATGCGGTTGCCCAGGCGAACGGGTATGAATCCGGCGAGGTGGGCGGCATCAGTCTCTTCCCCGGTGAATCCCCCTTCCGGGCCCGTCAGTAAGGTCAGGCATTCTCCGGTCCGGGGAGGAGATAATTCGACCAGGCGCTGATGAGCAGCGGGGGAAAGCATGATATCGTGCCCGGCTGGGTTGTCGTTTTTGTATTTTTCTGCCAATTTCTGTTCCAGCCAGTGTGACAGGGGTATGAGCGGCAAAAGTTGAGGGATTTGGTTTCTTCCACATTGCTCGCAGGCAGCAATGATGATTTTCTGCCAGTGCTGTTCGCGTTTATCGGCACGTTCTCCGGTGAGTCGAATGAGGGTACGGCGGGTGATCAGGGGTTGTATGCGGGTAGCGCCCTGTTCAATCGCTTTCTGGATGATCCAGTCCATTTTTTCATTGGCACAAACGGCTTGCGCGAGCTCGATCATCAGCGGAGATTCGCGCTCGACCGGCAGATGGTATTCAATTCTGACCTGACAGCCTGATTTGCTGATTTGTTCGAGGCGGCCGGAGAACTCGCCACCAGTTCCATCGAACAATGTAACAGAGTCTCCCGGTTTCAATCGAAGCACTTGAGCTGCATGATGGCTGGTATCGCTGTTCAGCGTAATCCGTTCGGCATCACGGATAGGGAGAGTATGGAAAAAGCGTGCTGTCATGTGGAACGGTTAAATGGCCGGGAAGAAAATGGAGCAAAAAACTTCTGTGATAGTATAGGCAAGAATACCGTCAATTATTAGAAAAGGAGTAGTTGAATGGCAAGTCTGGAAACACCGGTTTGTAATTTTGGCTGGAAGGCGGTGGATTTCGATCTTCCCGGCGTGGATGGTAAGCGTTACAACCTGGCCTCGGTAGCAGGTGAAAATGGATTGCTGGTCATGTTCATATGTAACCATTGTCCTTACGTGAAAGCTATTCGCGACCGGATCATCCGGGATACCAGAGAGCTTGCTGAGTACGGTATCGGTGCAATTGCCATCATGTCCAACGACCCGGCAGATTATCCGGAAGATTCATTCGAAAATATGGCTGAAGTAGCCCGGGAATATGCCTATCCGTTTCCTTATGTGCAGGATGAAACTCAGGAAATCGCCAAGGCGTATGGTGCGGTTTGCACGCCGGATTTCTTTGGTTTCAATAACCACCTGGAGCTGCAGTATCGTGGCCGGATGGATGCTTCCCGCAAAGAAGCTGCGCCTGCCGATGCTCGCCGGGAGTTGTTTGAAGCCATGATTCAGGTAGTCAGAACCGGACGTGGGCCCGAGGAGCAGATTCCAAGCATCGGTTGTTCGATCAAATGGCGGGAAGATTGAACGTGCTGGAACGTGTCATCAAGGCCGTGAGAGAAGTTGCGCATGAAGAGATCATGTCGCGTTATCTGCAGGTGGAACGTATCTATAAGGCAGATGGCAGTTTTTATACCGAAGCGGATCTAATTGCTCAGGGAAGTCTGCTGGAGCGCCTGCATGAAATTGCGCCTGTTGCGATGATCGGCGAAGAAATGTCGGAATCAGAGCAACTAGCGCAATGGGAAGCAGGGCAGGATGGGCTGTGGAGTATCGATCCGATCGACGGCACCTCCAATTTTCTGAACGGATTGCCTTATTTTGCGGTTTCTGTAGCGCTGATACGTGGTGGCAGAAGTGTGCTGGGTGTGGTCTACAATCCGGCCACGGATGAAATGTTCTACGCCGAGCAGGGGAAGGGGGCTTTTCTCAACGGTAAGGCATTGCCTTTTTCCAGACGAAAAATTCCATTGAACAAAGCAATAGCCAATGTCGATTTCAAGCGGCTGGATCGCCGGCTGGCTGTGGAAATCGTTTCCAGACCTCCCTATTCCTCACAGCGTAACTATGGTACCTGCACACTGGAATGGTGCTATACCGCCGCGGGGTATTTTGATCTGTATCTGCATGGTGGCCAGAAGCCGTGGGATTATGCTGCCGGCTGTCTGATTCTCGAAGAAGCCGGGGGACATCGCTGCACGCTGAGCGAGGATGATTACTGGTCCGACAATCCTTGGCGCCGTTCAGTCATTGGTGCGCTTGATGGAGATTTGTTTGCATTGTGGCGCGACTGGATCAGATCACGTGTATCGGATATCGATAATCTCCGTTGATGGGTTTTTTGAGAGATTTTTCAAAAAACCCGCAGCAGATCAGTTGCAAGAAATACAACAGCGCGGCCTGTCTTTCTGCGGTAATCGTACCCGATTGATGGTGTTCGGGCAGGCAGCATCTGCACCTGCTTCCATCAACCAGTATTCAGCTGATAAAGAAATTGCGCATCATGCCCATGTCTTCATGTTCCAGATTGTGACAGTGGTAAAGAAACAGGCCCGTGTAGTCCATAAAGGGTTTGATGATTTCGACTTCTTCCCCGGGCATGACCAGCACGGTATCTTTCCAGCCGCTGTTAATGAATCCATCCTTGACCGTAGCATAAGCATTGTCAGCGTAGCTGGGTTTACGTGACAGAATCTGGAATTGCTGGCCGTGAAGATGAATCGGGTGGGGCAGTGCCATCATCATGCCCATCATCCCGCCTCCCTGGCCGCCGCGCATTCCTCTTCCCATTCCTCCGCCCATTGCCGGGTTGGCATTGGAGATCCGAATTTTTTGCGCAGTATTCAACGGGATTCTTTCCTGTTCGGTGTAATCCAGCATCTCAAAGATTCTGCCATTGAGATTGAATGTCATACGATGCATGCCGATGTTGATCGGTACAGTCTTATCAGGATTGGAAATATCTTTTACGGTCAGGCGGTGTATGGGAACCAGTGTATCCGGCAATCTGGGTGAGTCACTGACCTGTTCGGTGATGGTGAATCTGACGAGCGTATCTTTACTGCCCTGATCCACTGCACCTTCCTGCATACTCATTCCCCCCCTGCCACCGCGCATTCCACCTCCCATGCCCATGGAAAATCCCTGATACGGTAACGTTTGCAGAGCTAGCTCGGATCCGGTTTTGTGTCCGCTGAAATCGACCCAGAGCTCCACCCGTTCTGCCGGGCTCAGCATGATATAGGGAAAAGTTTCCGGTTTTTCCAGTAATCCTCCGTCGGTGCCGATGGCTGTGATCGGAGAGCCATCACTCCAGCCCAGTTTGTAGATTCTGGCGTTTGAGCCATTCAGGATGCGAAGACGGTAGGCACGTGTTTTTACAGGGATAACATGGTTGCGCTGGCCATTCACCAGAATGGTATCGCCCAGGAAACCCTGCATACGCTGACGCATGGTCAGCGAATAATGCAATTGATTACCGGACGTGAAACTGCGATCCTGGATGACCAGCGGGATATCGAATTCACCACTGGGCAGATCCAGCCTGCGTTCAGCTTCATCTGTAATGGTGATGAGCCCGGTGAGGCCCTGATACACCTGTCTGGCAGTCATTTCATGTGTGTGTGAATGATACCAGTTGGTACCGGCAGGATTTTTTACCTCAAATTCGTAGACATACTGTTCACCCTGCAGGATGGCATACATCGGATGTCCATCCATGATCTGCGGTACATGCATACCGTGCCAATGAGTAACACAGGGTTCCGGTAATTGATTGTAGAAAAATATTCGAACTCTCTGACCTTGCTCGAGGTTAAGAATGGGCCCCAGATAGCCGGGTAGTTGTTTGATGGCAGCCTGTGGGCCTTTCAATAATTTCCCGGTGTATTTGAGTACACGGGTAGCGGCTCCTGGCAGAATCGGGACTTCAGCTGTTTGTGCGGTCAATGCGATTTCGACATCCGGTTTAAATGCTTTATCGAGTGCCTGGTTGAGGTGACGATTTGCTGTGGATGCAAAACCGGGAATGGAAGTGGTGAGTGTTCCCAACGCTGCATATTGCAAGAATCGGCGACGATTGAAATCGATATTTGTCATGGCAGTCAGCTGTCTGTTTTGGATGATTGTTTGAATCCTTCATTTTCCGGATATCAAGCGTAACAGCTTACATAAAGGATGCACGGGTGTGGTGAAAAATCCACACGATCTCAGAAAACATGGATTTCTCCCTCCGGTTTATCCCGGAATGCAAAGTGAATACGTGTAAAATTTACGAAAAAATTGATTCCGGGATGTTTCAAGATCTGGTGTCGTTACCGGAAGCGTGTAACGATCTCTTTTATATGGTGATTATTTCAAAATGCATACAACTGACCCTGTGGGATGGTGTTCCAGTCGGAACAGTTTGATCAGGAAATTGCTGACATCGTTTATCGGCAGCTCATCTGGAGCAGTCAAAATTTGCCGGAAAGCAGCAATCGTTTCTTTTATCCTGGCAACCGGAAGCAGCCAGCTATTTGCCAGCGAGAGCAGTCTCGCGGAAACTCAGGTCGACTGGTCCAAGGCGCCCCCTGTTTCGCCGCCTCCTCGTGCCGGTATTTTTGTCAAACCGCCAATGGGGCCCGGGTATTTCTCGTTACTGGATCTGATCGATGGTAACGAGCGGGAAAAGCCGCAGGTTGATCCTTTACCGCCTTCTGCTCTGACGACGACACCGGCTTTCGATTTTGATTTCCGCTATCTTGAACAGCCGGGCCACGAAAAGGATTTTTTCGATCCGGTCAAACGTATCCATCTGGGCAGTGACTGGTTGCTGTCCTTCGGCGGCAGTTTCTGGTATCGCTACATGCATGAAACGGACAGCCGCTTGAATGCAGCCGGGATCAATAATGACTACCATTTATTACGGACACGGCTTCATGCCGATCTCTGGTATCAGGATCAGTTCCGGCTGTTTGCCGAGATGCTGGATGCGCGTGCATTAGGGCTGGATCTGCCAGCTTTGGCAATCGATAAGAACCATACCGACATGCTCAATCTGTTTGCGGATGTCAAGCTGGGGCAATTCATGGATGGACTGGCTTATCTGCGGGTGGGACGTCAGGAACTTTTGTACGGATCACAACGGCTGATATCGACATTGGACTGGGCAAATACGCGCCGGACATTTCAGGGAGTAAAGACTTTCTGGCAGACCCCCGCGTTCAATCTGGATGCATTCTGGGTGCGACCGATGGTAACGGAGCCCAACCAGTTCGATAATTGGGACAAAGATCGCAACTTTGTCGGTTTGTGGGGGACTTACAAGGCGATTCCGGGCCAGGTGCTCGATCTGTATTACCTGAGTCTGGTCGATAACCGAAACGTTTCCCCGGCCAATATCACTCAGGGCAATGTGCTGCAGGGGGATTCGATCCTGCATACGATCGGCGCACGCTGGGTGGGTGATTATGAGCGTATTCTCTACGAGCTGGAGGGTATGTATCAGTTCGGAAGACGTTCTCACCTCGATATTTCGGCTTTTTCAATCGCTTCCGGAGTGGGTTATCAGTTACCGCTTCCGATGAATCCCCAGTTCTGGTTGCGTTATGATTTCGCCTCGGGGGATAAAAATCATCGTGACGGGCGCAGCAATACGTTCAACCAGCTTTTTCCGTTCGGTCACTATTATTTTGGTTATATAGACCAGATAGGGCGGCAGAATATCCACGATTTCAATGCGCAGTTCACTTTGCATCCGCAACCATGGGTGACATTTCTCGGCCAGTACCATCGTTTTTATCTGGCGAATAAACGGGATTACCTGTATAACGCGGCCGGGGCAGGGACGATACGTGATATTACCGGCCAATCGGGTAGCCATGTTGGAGATGAAATAGATTTTACGATCAATTTTCATCTCAGTCGTCATCAGGATGTATTACTGGGGTATTCAAAACTTTTTACCGGTGAATTCCTCAAAAGTACGCGCCCCGGTGTTTCGCCTGATTTATTCTATGCGCAATATAATTTCCGGTTCTGATCAACTGATCGGTCAGACTTTTTTCACACTCTTGTAAAGGAAGAAATCAAAATGTTCAGAACGGTATCTGCTGTGATTCTGGCAATCTCACTTATCAGTTTCAATTTGTCTGCTGCCCGGGCAGAAGGGGCATCTGGAGTTGAAACGATGCCTGCGAACGAGGGGATTGTCGTTTCCTCGATCGATGCAGCGGGGTATACCTATATGGAGCTTGCAAATGGAGACAAGAAATTCTGGATAGCAGCACCGACGACCAAGGTCAGTAATGGTGAGCATATCCGTTTCGTGGAAAGTATGAGAATGCATAATTTCACCAGCAAAACACTGAACCGGACCTTTAGTGAGCTGATTTTCGTTACATCTACCCAGGCTAAAGTAGAGAAGTAAAATAGATTTTTCGCCGGGATGGAGGTAATCCGGTTACAGTTATCTGCCAGCTTTTCTGCGTGATTTTTTACCAGCCGTTTGTGGTACTTCCCTGATCTCATCAGGGTCTATCATGCCAATGAAGAGTTTGCTTCTGAGGTTCTTTATTTCATCGCGATACTGGGCAGCCTGTTCGAATTCCATATTCCTGGCTGCTTCCAGCATACTTTTTTCCAGCCGCTGAATTTCCTTTGCAAGTTGTGCCTCGTTCATTGCTGCGTAGCGAGCCTGAATCTGTGCGACTTTCCGATGTTCTGCAGCATTTTCACTGTCGTAAACGCCATCGATTAAATCCTTGATCCGTTTGTTGACTCCGCGCGGCGTAATATTATTTTGCTGATTGAACAGCTTCTGTTTGTTGCGTCGCCGTTCGGTTTCATCAATGGCTCGTCGCATCGAATTAGTGATTTTATCGGCATAAAGGATGACGGTTCCATTGACATGTCGGGCAGCGCGGCCCATGGTTTGAATCAGTGAACGTTCTGATCGCAGAAAACCTTCCTTATCTGCATCTAATATACCAACCAGCGAAACTTCGGGTATATCCAACCCTTCCCGCAACAGATTGATTCCGACCAGAACATCAAATTTTCCAAGGCGTAAATCTCGAATGATCTCGACTCGCTCAACTGTATCGATATCAGAATGCAGATAGCGTACCCGGATGCCGTGATCGGAAAAATAATCAGTCAGATCTTCAGCCATACGTTTGGTCAGGGTAGTGACCAGCACCCGTTCATTCTGAGCAGCACGTAATGAAACTTCTGACATCAGATCATCCACCTGCGTGGTAACCGGGCGAATGATGATTACCGGATCCACCAGGCCGGTCGGCCTTACGACCTGTTCCGCAATTTGGCCGCTGCGCTGTATCTCGTAATCTGCCGGAGTGGCGGAAACGAAAATGGTTTGCGGCATCAGTTTCTCGAATTCCTCGAACCTGAGTGGCCGGTTATCCAGTGCGGAAGGCAGGCGGAACCCGTAGGCAACCAGATTTTCTTTTCTTGAGCGATCTCCTTTGTACATTCCGCCGATCTGGGGAACGGTGACGTGGCTCTCATCGATGATCATCAATGCATTGTCCGGCAGATAGTCGATGAGTGTGGGAGGAGGATCTCCAGGCTGCCGCCCGGACAAGTGGCGTGAGTAGTTTTCGATACCTTTACAAAAACCCAGTTCATTCAGCATTTCCAGATCGAAACGTGTTCGCTGCTCGAGACGCTGAGCTTCTACCAGTTTGTGGTTTTCGTGAAAATAGTTCAATCGTCCGGCAAGCTCGGTTTTGATGGTTTCGATTGCCCGCAGAGTGGTGCTGCGTGGTGTGACGTAATGACTGGAAGGGTAAACCGTGTAACGCGATACTTTTTGCCGGGTTTGTCCGGTGAGCGGATCGAACAGCTTCATGCTTTCTACTTCATCATCGAACAGGGAAATACGCAGGGCTGTTTCTGAGTTCTCTGCCGGGAAGACATCCAGTACATCACCCCGTACACGAAAGGTCCCGCGTGCGAATTCAAATTCGTTGCGCTGATATTGCATACCTGTCAGGCGCTGAATGATATCGCGCTGCGAGATTTTTTCATGTTCACGAACATGCAGGATCATGCCGTGATAATCGACCGGATCACCAATACCGTAAATGCAGGATACCGTTGCAACAATGATGGCATCTTCTCGCTCCAGCAGAGATTTTGTGGCAGAGAGACGCATCTGTTCGATATGTTCGTTGATACTCGAATCCTTTTCTATGAACAGATCGCGGGAGGGTACGTAAGCTTCCGGCTGATAGTAGTCGTAATAGGAGACAAAATACTCGACCGCATTTTCCGGGAAGAATTCGCGCATTTCAGCATATAGCTGCGCAGCCAGTGTCTTGTTGGGCGCCATGATGATGGCCGGCCGGCCCAATCGTGCAATCATGTTGGCGATGGTGAAGGTTTTGCCGGATCCGGTTACGCCTAACAACGTCTGGAATGATAAGCCTGCTTCCATTCCATCCACCAACTTGCGGATGGCATCCGGTTGATCACCCGCTGGCTGAAATGCCTGATTGAGCTTGTAAGGACTGTCCGGAAAGGTAATAATCACAGGTTTGATCGCTGTACTCGAAATTTAATTATTTTTTAATTCTAACATGCGCAAATCACACACATCAGGAGCTGTCTCGTGAAACTCTCGCAACGCGTTCAGGCTATCAAACCTTCTCCCACCCTGGCAGTGACTGCCAAAGCAGCCAGGCTCAAGGCGGAAGGGAAAAATATTATTGGTCTGGGTGCGGGTGAGCCGGATTTCGATACGCCGTTGCATATCAAGGATGCGGCGATTACAGCAATCCGCAATGGTTTTACAAAATATACGGCTGTGGGTGGTACTGCATCTTTAAAGCAGGCGATTATCTCGAAGTTCAAACGGGAAAATTCCCTGGATTTTACTGCCGGAGAGATCTTGGTCTCCAGCGGAGGAAAACAAAGTTTTTTCAACTTGATACTGGCTACAATTGACCCGGGTGACGAGGTTATCATCCCGGCGCCATACTGGGTTTCCTATCCGGATATGGTCTTGATTGCACAAGGAAAACCTGTTTTTATTAATACCGGGATCGAAGAAAAATTCAAAATCTCACCGGATCAGCTGGAAAAAGCGATTACTCCCAGAACCCGCATGTTTATTCTCAACAGCCCAGGCAACCCTTCCGGCAGTGTATACGGTCAGGAAGAATTACAGGCATTAGGGGCAGTGTTGCGTAAATACCCGGATATTCTGATTGCTACCGATGATATGTATGAACATATCCTTCTGTCCGGAGATGAGTTTGTCAATATTCTGAACGCCTGTCCTGATCTGAAAGCGCGTACCGTCGTGCTCAACGGGGTATCCAAGGCTTATGCCATGACCGGCTGGCGGATTGGCTACTGTGGTGGGCCGGCAGCAATCATTACCGCGATGGAAAATATTCAATCACAAAGCACATCCAACCCGAATTCTATTGCTCAGGTGGCGGCAGAAGCCGCATTAAATGGGGATCAGTCCTGCATGGTTCCAATGATCGAGGCTTTCCGGGAACGTAACCAGTTTTTGACAAATGCGTTAAATTCCATCGCAGGTGTTCACTGTTTGTTATCCGAAGGCGCTTTTTATGCTTTTGTAGATGTAAGGCAGGCTATCAGCCGGTTGAATACTCAACAGATTTTGCAGAACAGCAGTGATATTGCTTTTTGTAACTATGTACTGGAGAAAGCTGAAGTGGCTGCTGTTCCAGGTTCAGCGTTCGGTTGCGAGGGCTATATGCGACTGTCGTTTGCAACTTCCATGGATAACCTGCAGGAAGCTGTCAAACGTATCGCCAGTTTACTGAGCTGATCGATCGACACTTTTTGATGACGTCAGGAACGACTTCTTCCTTGCGTACTGTGCCGTATGAGCCAGGAATAATGTACGGCAAAATTGCTCATGTCTTGTAATTTGACCCTGCGCTCAGCAGCTTTGTAACAATATTTACTGTTACAGTGAGCTTCTATTCTTTTGATGGTGAGCAGAAGTAGCGCGCTTATTCCGCCTGATCAGACCCCGCTTTTCAGCTTCGCGTAATGCTCCGTACCTGCTGCTGACATCAAGAAACTCCATAATCCTCTGAAACTGAGTCCGAACGGTTGCAGGGGATCGATCGAGGTATTGTGCAAGAATTTTTGTACTGGTTGTTTCCTTTTCCTGGCTGGCCTCAAGCAAAGTGTAATACGACGGAGGTAAGCGCTTAGATTTATCATGATCCATAAAATTTACTCCGGTTCCGTTGACGTTTGGCTTGGAGAATATTCCCTTGGTACTAATCGAGCAGTTATAAATATCACATTCCAGATAGCTGGCTGGAAAGGCTTGTTTGGATGCATTTACATTCCTTATTTCAGAGCAATAAATATGCCAATAATATAAAACGTTGATTTATATCGACTATATTTTATTTGGCAGAATATTCTTCTCGGGTTGTAAAATTTTCCGACAAAACACGATCGCATCGCTATGGTCTGGTAATTTTATTCAGAACCGGCTGGAAGTAAACATAATCTGGCTGGAGTGGAACAGAAGAGCGCATATGAATGGATACCTTCATTGAAAGAACGACTTCTGCAGTAATCCCTTCTCTGCTTTGCAATTTCGAGTCTTGCTTGTATGCAATTGCAGTATTGCTCTGATAAGCACAATTTTCCTACTATCTCTTCCACAACAAGGGGGCGTCGATAAGCGACAGTTACTTTGTTGAAGTAGCAAAATAGGTGTTACGTAATATCTATGTTTTATTAATCTGATTTAAAGGAAGATACCATGGATCAATTCTCTAAAAAAATTCTGGCTGCCAGTATCGTTCTGGCGTTTGGTTTTGCAGGCAATGCTTGGGCAGTTGACGGCGCGGCACCGCTGCCAAATATAGCTGTAGCTGATTCTGCTGGAGTCAAAGGTGACGGAAGTACTGCAAGCACAGCAAACGGCAATACAACCTCCGCTGATGGCAACACAAGTACTGCTGACAACAACGGTAACGACAACAGCACCAACTCGAGCACTGCTGACAACAACGGTAACGACAACAGCACCAACTCGAGCACTGCTGACAACAACGGTAACGACAACAGCACCAACTCGAGCACTGCTGACAACAACGGCAACGACAACAGCACCAACACTGCTGACAGCAATAACGACAGCAGCGATAACAGTACCAACACTGCTGACAGCAATAACGACAGCAGCTCTGCGTATGCTGACGGCTATGGTACTGCTGCCAATAATGGAAGTACCGCTACTGCTGACAACAGCGACAACAGCGACAACAGCGATAACAGTGACAACAGCTTGGCTGATGCGAGTGGTCAAGGCAGTGCTGCAGCTAACAATGGTAGTACAGCCACGGTTGACAACAGCGATCATAGCGATAACAGCTCTGCATCTGCTGAAGGCCAATCCGCAGCTGCCAACAATGGCGGTACTGCAACTGTAGACAACACCAACAACAGTGATAACAGCCAAACTACTGCAAGCAATGGCAGTGCAGCATCCAATGGTGGCGATGCGACAGCTACCTATTCTGTTAACAATTCAGCATTGGAAGGATCTGTAACAGGTCAGTCAGCTGGTGGTTTGTCAGTTGAAGAAGCTGTTGCACTTTCAGGTGGAAGTTTAAGCAACAATATTTCTGATTCGTTCAATGGTGCAGGCCTGAATCAAGTTGCTCAGAACCTTGGATCCAGCTCACTGGTTCAACAGCAAGTTTCCTTCCAGGGTAATGTAAACGTTAACCAATAATTGTAAGTTTGGATAATTACAACTTGAGTTAATAATGTAACTCTTCTAACTGGCAAGCAGTAATGATATTGCTTGCCAGTTTTTTTTGCTAAAACAGAAGATATAAATATAAGCAATATGTGGAGGTTAGTATGAAAGCCGATATCAGAAAAGGCTTGATTGCGTTTGCATTATTCATGCCTGTTAGCATGATTTACGCGGCATCCGGTACAGAATTGATGGCGGTTGAGGATGCATACCTTCCTCATGCAGAAAGAGCTTCCTTGGAGGAGCTTGATGGGGCGACAGGCCGAGAGGGTATTGATGTAACTACCTTGAACAATATGAATGTTCGCGCACTTCTTTCGGGCAATACGGCAACGAACAATGCTAGCGGCTTTAATATGATTGACAACGGTTCTTTTGCTGGATCGGGAGGTATGTTTTCAGTGATTCAGAATTCGGGTAACAATGTTCTTATTCAGGACTCGACAATTATTAATGTAACGATATTACCTTGATTTAGACTGAATATTTTGAGGGAGCAGCCGATAGCATAGTGCCCACAATTTATTGTTTTGCCAGTTTCTTGAGATTTATTGCATGATTTGCATGAGGTGGTAAGCAATTTTAGTTACTCCAGGACAAAATCGCATATGAAACTGTCTCTGATCACGTTTGCTCTATTAGAGATCCTGATAATTCCTTGTAGTGAAGTATCAGGGATGGATATGATCGATATGGTAGGCGGTGCCAACTTCAATATACAAGGCAAGAGTTTTGCGGAACGCCGTTTTAGTACGGTTTACAGGCAGCAATTCGATTTCAGTTGTGGCTCGGCAGCTCTGGCAAGTTTGCTTACTTTTCACTATGACGATAGTGTGGATGAACAGTCTGTATTTGTTGATATGTTCCAGCATGGGGATCAGGAAAAGATCAGGCGAGAAGGTTTTTCCATGCTGGATATGAAGCGGTATCTTGAACGAAGAGGGTATGGTTCAGATGGTTTCAAAATCAATTTAGATCAGTTGTATTCCACTGGCAGTCCCGCCATCACTATCATTAATCATAATGGCTATATGCACTTTGTCATTATTAAAGGGGTGGATGAGGATAGAGTTCTGGTGGGGGATCCGGCTCAGGGCGTCAAATCCATGGATCGCACTGAATTTGAAAGAATGTGGGGGAATCGCATTGTATTTCTGATTCATAATCATGTGGATCCTGAAGTAAGCTACCGGAAAATACATCAGGAGTGGTCGGGCAGGTTGGCCCCATTGGGAGAAGCAGTTGATCGGACGAGTCTGGGCGTTTTTAATGTACTGCGGCCAGGTCCTTGGGATTTTTGATGGTTTTTATGAGATGGGGCGAAAAATGAAAACAGGACACTTTTATCTGATGGTAAAAAATATCCGATCCTGCCTTGTGCTAATGGTATTGTCCTGTTTTACGGTCCAAACATACGCCGAAGATGTAACTGTCAGGTTATCAGTACAAAATATTCATCACCCGGAGTGGGAACGCGCAACGGATGAAGAGCTCGCAGTGTTGAGAGGGGGATTCGTTCTTCCAAACGGTGTACATATTGATATGAGCCTGGAAAAATTTATTCACTTGAATGATGTACTGGTGCATTCATCCTCTCTTCAGCTTCCGGGTGCAGGTGTGGTTTTACAAGCGGGTATGCAGAATATGGTGTCTGATTCTATCACCGTGCCGGAACTCAGTACTTTCGTTCAGAATACATTGGATAGTCAGCATATTGAAGCATTGACAACCATTAATATAGAAGTCAGCAATCTGAAAGGGATTGCAGTGAATGGCGGCAGTCAGCATATTTTTACCGAATTTTTAGCGCCAGCCTTGTTGCGATAGCTATTCTGTACGCCATCAAGCATGAGAAAAAATATATCTGAAAATAATGGTAAACGCCCCGGAAGTGTGAAAAGCAGATTTCTTGTGAGTGCTTTTGCAGTATTTCTTGTTGCTTATTCTCAGACAGGAATATCTTCGGAAGAAGTACTCGAACAATATAAATCTCTTTTTGCGCAGCAGCAAAAGGAGTTCGAAAAACAGCGGCAGATCATCATCGAGCAGGGGAGAGAAATAGAGAAGCTTAAATCCCGCTTGGACTCCCTGATTACTACGCAATCCACCGATCGCAGCCCGGCCAGCAATGTAGCCAGCAAAGATGGACAACGCCCCCCGCAGGTATCCTCATCCGCTACTCCAAAGACGGTAGTTGCCGGACCAGTTGACAAAAAAACCGATCAGGGGCAGGCACGCACAGTACCTGGTAATCTTCCTGTCGGACCAGTAGGACAGGCGCCACCCAAGCAGGATGAGAAACCAAGACCACCTGAAATGCCTCGATTGAGTGATGCAGTAGGAGGAGTGCTGACACGTAAAGGGAAAATTGTGGTTGAGCCTGCGTTGGAATATGCTTTTACTGACAGCAATCGTATTTTTCTGGATGCGTTTACATTTCTCCCGGCAATTGCTATTGGTTTGATAGATGTTCGTCAAGTGGATCAGCATAGCATGATGGCAAGTATTGGAGCTCGCTACGGTGTGACAGATCGTCTTGAGGTTGAAGCGAGAGTTCCCTATCGCGCGCGTTTTGATGAGCAACGCTCCAGGCCAGTCAGCATTGGAGCCGGGATCGATGAAACATTTAACGCATCCGGAAATGGCTTGGGAGATATTGAATTTGGTGCTCGCTATCAGCTTAATTCAGGAGCGGGGGGATGGCCTATTTTGGTAGGAAATATGCGAGCGACAGTACCGACAGGTAAGGGCCCCTTTGATATTAAATATGCACAAGCTCAAGGTGTCCCGGGAGCCGTATTTCCTACTGAAGTTCCTACAGGATCGGGTTTTTTCAGTTTTGAACCAAGTGTTACTGCGCTCTATGCAACTGATCCAGCTGTATTTTTTGCAAATCTGGCCTATAACTATAATATGGGCACCAAGGAAAAGGCACTGGATGGATCAGGTGATAAGTTTAAGGTTGATCCAGGTTATGCGGTGGGTATGACTTTTGGTATGGGATTCGGGATTAACGAACGTTCTTCGTTCAATATCGGATATGGTCATCGTCATGTTTTTAATACTAAAATAAATAATCGTACATTGAAAGGTAGTCAGCTTGATATAGGGCAATTACTGCTCGGCTATGCTTTTAAATATTCGCAGCAAACTACCTTGAATTTCTCCATTGCGATAGGAACAACCGATGATGCGCAGGATGTCAGACTCAGCTTTAGAGTGCCCATGACGTTCTAAGTTGTGAATCTATTACTACTTTCCTTCTTTCTTTGCTTTGCCCTGGTTTTGTAGTATGGCGAGAGCGTTGTAGTGGTTAGTAAAAAGAAGGCTGCCAAGTCGATCATTGACAGCTATCCTTGCTTCCATTGCACCAGGTTTTTCTGATTTTTTCTTCCATTCCGGCATTCATACCGGCAGCACGACCTTCTTTGAAAGCGATTTCTGGAGCTATGCCTTCGCTCAGTCGGTAGGCAGTCCACATGGCACCAGCACGGTTACCGGTAGCGCAATGGATCAGAACGGGGGGGGCTGCCTGCTCTAAAGCCTGTTTGAAGGTTGTTAGCTGCGACTCATTCACCCCTTCACTGGTGACAGGGATATTGATATAAGTTATGCCGACTGCTTCAACAGCTTTTTTCTCGCTTGGTGTACCTTCTGATTCACTGCGCAGATCGATTACAGTCTGAAAACTATGCTTGACGAGCTCCTGAATGCCATCTCTGGTAAGTGCTCCGGAAGTAGCAATATTGGGCGTGACGCGCAAATAACGCATCAGATCGTTAATCTGTGTGGCGTAGGGTACCTGATCTTTTGCAGATACCCAGCCTGATGATGATAAAGCGAGAATGATGATAAAAACTCTCACAAAAAACATTTTGACCTCCGATCATAATTGGAATGTGTAAAAATCGTAGCATGAATGCTCGGGTGGATAAAAGAGTAGATATGAGCTACGGCGAGGAATAACAATTTCTGGCCGATCCCGGCATTTGATCACTCAAATTAGGGAAAGTCACATTTGATTGTGTTGGCAAGTATGGTGATTGACAACTGATTTGCCATTTTTTACTAAGGGTTGATGAACAGGTGTTCACCGCTTTGGATTATGAGTATATGTCCCATGCGCTGCGGCTGGCCGAAAGGGGGCTGTTTACCACCAGCCCGAATCCTCGGGTAGGGTGCGTAATCGTCAATGGCGGCAAGGTAGTCGGAACAGGGTGGCATGAGCGGGCAGGGGGGGCACATGCAGAAATTCATGCGTTACAGGAAGCGGGGGAGTTAGCCAGGGGCGCTACGGTTTATGTAACGCTCGAGCCATGCGGCCATCACGGCCGTACGCCGCCTTGTGTCAATGCTTTGATCCAGGCAAAAGTATGTAAAGTAGTCATGGCGATGGACGATCCTAATCCGCATGTAAACGGACAAGGAAAAGAGCGGTTGCAGAAAGCTGGTATCGAAATACAAACAGGCTTGCTGGCTGATCAAGCAGAGCGATTGAATATCGGATTTGTTACCCGAATGCGCCATGGTTGTCCATGGGTGCGGACTAAGATAGCAGCCAGCTTCGATGGCAGAACGGCTCTGAAGAATGGAAAGAGCCAGTGGATTACCAGTGAGCCAGCTCGGCGGGATGGCCATAAATGGCGAGCACGTTCATGTGCGATACTGACAGGGATCAGCTCGGTCAGGAAGGATGATCCTCAACTGACGGTGCGGTATATTACGGTCTCCAGGCAGCCAATGCGCATAGTGGTGGATTCGAACCTGGAAACTCCCTTGCAGGCAAAGTTGCTGCAGAATGCAGATACAACTTGGATCTTCACGGCACAGACCAGCAAAGAAAAAATACACCGACTGGAAGATACCGGCGCTCACATCGTTGTTTTGCCTGATTTGGCCGGAAAGGTTGATCTCAAAGCCATGATGGTGAAGTTGGCCGAATTAGGTATCAATGAGCTGCTGGTTGAAGCAGGCCCGGTACTGAACGGAGCGCTGGTAACAGCTGGGCTGGTGGATGAAATCATTTTTTATTTTGCCCCCAGTCTGTTGGGTAATTCAGCACAAGCGATGCTGGCATTGCCTGAAATCGGAGATTTATCAGAGAAGTATGATTTGCAAATATTCGATATTCGAAAAATCGGGATGGATGTCCGTCTGGTAGCAAGATTTATGAAATGAGGTTAGAAGTGCAGGGAATGATAAAGAGAAAAGGTTTTTTGCCGTTGGCAGAAGACATTGATGGTGCCACTACTGAATCATGAGCTGAATTATGCGAATTCTGCACATTCTGGATCACTCTATTCCGTTACACAGCGGTTATACATTTCGCACGTTGGCGATCCTGAAAGAACAGCGCGACCTGGGGTGGGAAACGTTTCATGTTACCAGCGCCAAACATACCGGCTCGGTTGCGCTGGAAGAAGAAGTCGATGGCTGGCATTTTTACAGGACGCCGGAGCATTCCCGTTTTGCCGGCAGACTGCCGATTCTGAATCAGATCGCTGTGATCAATGGTTTAGCTCGGCGGGTGGCTGATATCGTGCGAATCATCAAACCGGATCTTTTGCATGCCCATTCACCGGCACTCAATGCGATTCCCGCTCTGATCGCAGCGCGTAAAGCTTCTATACCGGTCGTTTATGAGGTGCGCGCCTTCTGGGAAGATGCAGCAGTGGACCACGGCACCAGCAGCGAATGGGGTGTACGCTATCGTCTGACACGCGGGTTGGAAAATTTTGCACTTCGGCGTGTAGATGCAATCACTACGATTTGTGAAGGATTGCGAAATGACATGATCGGACGAGGTATTGCACCGGAAAAGATTACGACTATTCCCAACGCGGTTGATATCGAGAAATTTGCTGCAAGCCGTCCGGCGAATGAATCACTCAAGGAGCAGTTTGGATTAAAGGGTAAGCGCATCATCGGGTTTATCGGCTCTTTTTATGCTTACGAGGGGCTGGATATATTGCTACGGGCTTTGCCGATCATGCTGCCGCAGCATCCTGATTTGCGTATATTGCTGGTCGGTGGCGGGCCACAGGATGGGCAGTTGCGGCAACTTGCCAGCCAGCTTGGTATCGGGGATAAAGTCATTTTCACCGGCCGTGTCCCGCACGATAAAGTGCAGGATTACTATGATCTGATTGACGTTCTGGTTTATCCGCGCCTTTCCATGCGACTTACTGATCTCGTCACTCCTTTGAAGCCGCTGGAGGCTATGGCACAGGGCAGAGTGCTGGCTGCTTCGGATGTGGGAGGACATCAGGAACTGATTCGTGACAACCATAACGGTATTTTGTTCAAATCCGGTGATCCGAATTCACTGGCGCAAAAAGTCGGAGAGCTGATAAACATGCCAGGCCGGTGGGAAGATTTGCGCAGGGCTGGACGGGAGTTTGTCGAGACTGAACGTAACTGGCGGAAAAGTATAGCGAGATATCAACCAGTCTATAACAGTTTGCTTACAGTAAAGAAAAATGGATCTCACAGGTAAATTTGTTCGGCAGGCAGTTTGTAATTTATCATCTGGTTGCCGACAATAGTCACTCTTGAGAACCCAGATTGGAGACATCCCGATTACATATCGGCCTGATCGGGCCTTTACCGCCTCCTTCTGGCGGTATGGCCAATCAGACCAAGCAACTGGTTGAACTGTTGCAGCAGGAAGGCATTACTGTAACGCTGATACAAACTAATGCACCTTATTACCCGGCATGGGTAGGAAAGTTAAAAGGACTGCGTGCGATATTTCGATTAATTCCTTATCTGGTACGTATCTGGATATCTGCAAAAAATATCCGGCTATTTCATGTTATGGCTAATTCCGGTTGGTCCTGGCATCTTTATGCGGTGCCTGTTATCTGGGTTGCCTGGATACGGCGAAAGCCCGTTGTCATCAATTACCGGGGCGGGGAGGCAGAAAAATTTTTTAACCAGTCTTTTTTCTGGATCCGGCCCAGCCTTAGGCGTACCACGGCAATTCTAGTTCCATCAGGATTTTTGCAGGCGATTTTCAAAAAATTTGGATTCGACGCTGTGATCGTTCCTAATATCATTAATCTTGATCGTTTCTCTAGGCAGGCGAGAGTAATAAAAGTGTGGAAGAAACGCGAACCACATATTATCGTCACGCGCAATCTGGAACCAATTTATGACATCACCTCTGCAATATATGCTTTTAGCCACATTCGGGTGAATATACCTGCTGCCCGGTTGACTGTTGCCGGGTCTGGCCCTGAACGCTCCATGCTGGAGTGTCTGGTGACGGATCTCGGATTGAAAGGTAGCGTTCGGTTTACTGGGCGATTGGATAATGAAATGATCTCGATGCTTTATCAGGAAGCTGATGTGATGATCAACCCCAGTTTGGTTGACAATATGCCGATTTCGATTCTGGAAGCGTTGGCCAGTGGTGTACCTGTAGTTAGCACCGATGTCGGGGGAATACCTTTTCTGGTTACGCATGAGAGAAATGCACTACTGGTGCCCCCTGCCAGACCAGATGCTATGGCAGAAGCAGTATTGAGGGTGCTTAATGATCCGATACTGGCAAGTCGTTTGGTTGACGAGGGATTGAAACTGGCACAAGAGTACACTTGGCCCAATGTACGTGAACGATTACTGACGGTCTATCGGCAGATATTGAAATGAAGCTCGGAATGAAACACGATTTTCAGGAAAGGAGTTCCAGTTTTTATACTGGATGTGTCTCGGGCATCTTATTCCCACTCCATGAACACCTCAAGCGGCACACCAGTGTCAATGTGCGCAAATCCATGGAGCAGACCCAATGGTTTCCTCCTGAAAAGATCGTGCAGTTACAGACTGAAAAACTGCGTCAGTTGCTCATTCATATAACCGCACATGTTCCCTATTACCACACGCTGTTTGCTGGGCTGGGTTTTCAACCGGAGAAAGCTGGCTCACTGGCTGATTTGCAATACCTGCCTTTTCTCGATAAATCAGTCATTCGTACACATCTGGAGGAACTCAAATCTGATCAGGCGCGAGGGCTCGCTCGTTTCAATACGGGAGGATCCAGTGGCGAACCGCTGGTTTTTTTTATCGGCAAGGAACGTGTCAGCCACGATATTGCCGCGAAGTGGCGGGCTACACGCTGGTGGGGCGTGGATATAGGTGATCCCGAAATCGTTGTCTGGGGTTCTCCGATCGAATTGGGTGCGCAGGATACGTTGCGTTCATGGCGGGATTATTTGTTTCGCAGCAGATTATTGCCCGCATTTGAAATGTCCGACCAGAAGCTCGATAACTTTCTTGATACGATCCGCAGATTTCATCCCAAAATGCTGTTCGGTTATCCCTCGGCTTTGTCGCATATAGCGAAATATGCTGATAAATCAGGTGTTAAGATGTGCGACTTGGGAATTCAGGTAGCTTTCGTCACTTCGGAGCGGCTGTATGATGATCAGCGCAGACAAATCAGTGACACTTTCGGCTGCCCGGTGGCAAATGGTTATGGGGGGCGTGATGCCGGGTTCATTGCTCATGAATGTCCTGCGGGCGGAATGCATATCACCGCTGAGGATATCATCGTTGAAATTATCGATCCTAACGGCCATCCTCTTCCACACGGAGAATTAGGCGAAATTGTGGTGACTCATCTGGCAAGCAGAGATTTCCCTTTCATTCGTTATCGCACCGGGGATATCGGTATCCTGGATGACAGAACATGTGATTGCGGGCGGGGATTACCGCTGCTTCGGGAGATACAGGGCCGCAGCACCGATTTTGTCGTTGCGCAGGATGGTACAGTCATACATGGGCTGGCGCTGATTTATATTTTGCGGGACATGTCAGAAATAAAAGTTTTCAAAATTATCCAGGAAAGCTTGAATTTCACCCGGGTTCAGGTCGTTGCAAAGACCGGCTTGCATCCGTCACAGATCAGCCGGATCACTGAATCGTTTCAAGCCAGACTGGGTCGGGATGTAAAGATCAAGGTGGAACAGGTATCTGAAATTCCGGCTGAGAAATCAGGCAAGTTTCGTTATGTGGTCAGTAAAGTGGCCGGGGTTTGAATTAATCAGTCGATTGCACGAAAGGTATAGGTACTCCCATCCATAACAGTGCAACTACTATCAGCGCGATTCCCACACCGGTAGTTCCCACGATCATCCCGGCAATGATGGTCAGACCATCCTTGCTGAGTAACCCCAATGACATGATGAGGATTCCCAGGCCGGGAAGAAAATTGATCAGAGGGACCGGCAGCGCAATGGAAATCGAGAAAATGAATGAAAAGAGGCCGATGATACGTTCCCATGCGTGCACGCTGATGTAAGTCAGCCGCGGATGCATGTGGCTTTCAATTTTGCGCAACCATGGTGCTGCTTTGGTGATTAATTTGTCCAGTGTTCCCCTTTTTAGGGTTTTTTTTGTCAACCATTCGGGAATCCATGGCGCTTTCATGCCACATATCATTTGGATCGAGAAGATAAACAGCGGAATGGCGAAAACAGTAGTGTATCCAGGTGGTGCGGGAACAGGCAGACAGATCGGTAAAGTAGCAATGGCGAGCAGCACAGCAAAGCCACGCTCGTGCAATGAGTTTTTGATTTCGCCCACACTGATCACTGCATTAGTATTTTGTACGACGATCAGTTGCAATAGTTCGGATGTATTCTTTTCCTTGTTCTCCACTACCCTCTCCTCGGTTGTGTCGATATAAGATTCAGGGTGCTCAGATTGCCGCGATGACTTATTTTGTCGGGTTTTTACAGTCTGAGCAGCACGGCACCCGGCAATTTACCATGTCTTTGACTGTTCTTACGAATCTGTTTCCTGTGAATGGATGAATATGAGGCATCAAGTCGTAAAGCATTGCGGCAGTTAGCGAGCTGTGGCAATATCGATCGACTGTGACGGCAAATACCGGTTATTTTGAATGTTGTCTCTTAGATAGAGAAAAGTAGAGGAGATTTTGGATAAATTTATCGAACAGGTATCGCTTTACATCCAGGAAGCCCCGGTCTGGCCATTTACATTGCTGGGTTTTATTCTGGTAGTGGGTGTGGCGGTGGATATCATCAATCGCCGGCGCCGTACCGCAGCGGTGGAATATTTTGATTTGGCTTTTCAGGAAGAACTGACTGGCTTGTATCCTGCCGCCACCCGCTGGCCGGATGATCTGGCAGCTTATATGCAACCGCGTTTACCCATTCTGCGTGATGCTTTTGAAGTGCTGAGGAATTTCATTCCGCAGAATCAGTTGCGTGAATATAACGCTGCATGGAACAGGTTCTACCAGTTCTCGCGCACAGGTGGAAACGAGCAGCCAGTCTCCCTGGAAGATGCTGCACAGGAGCTCGCGGTTAACCAGCCTGATCCACAGCAGCAACAGGCTTTTCAGCAGATGATTTCAGATTTGCTGGCTTTTGCCGCGCAATTCAAAAAATAACCGGATTGCGGTAACAACCGTGAGATCCAACATCCCAGTCATCGGGCGGATTGTCTCGGCCATTCCATTTTTGCCAGGCCAGGGTTGATGAAAATATCTCCGAGTCGTCAAGTGAAAGGGGAAATAGAAATTATCCCGGTTTCAGGCTTTCGTGGAATTGGAAAATTCATTGATATTCCCTGGCGACTCTATGCGGATGACCCTTTGTGGGTACCGCCTCTCCGGCTGGAGCGACGATTGCATCTCTCCAGGTTCAATCCCTATTTCAGGCATGCACAATGGCAAGGGTGGATTGCCTGTCGTGATAATCAGCCGATTGGCAGAATCAGTGCACAGATAGATGAACTGCACCAGCAACGCTACGGGACGGATACCGGGCATTTCGGGATGCTGGAATCCATTCGGGATGAAGCAGTTTTCAGTCGGCTGATACAAGTAGCCGAAAGCTGGCTGGTTGAACGGGGAGTACGTCACATCAGCGGGCCGTTCAATTTTTCTATCAATCAGGAATGTGGCTTACTGGTTCAGGGGTTTGATTCGCCTCCCGTTTTCATGATGCCTTATTCACCGGAGTGGTATACCAGCCTGCTGGAACAAAATGGCTATCAGCCTTGCAAGGATTTACTGGCCTACTGGCTGGTAACGGATTTTGACCCGCCTCCTGCCATGCAGGC
>WBZO01001087.1_pt1 | contig 46832 bp, 45 predicted proteins | sample 5204261 | NCBI WGS metagenome assembly WBZO01 (sample SAMN12412400, study PRJNA552823) | activated sludge metagenome | isolation source: activated sludge from anammox sidestream of wastewater treatment plant... | place: USA: North Carolina | collected 2017-09
GATCGCCGGCCGGCGCCGGTCTGGTGCGGCCCGCGCGCCGCCGTGTACCGGCGCCGGTACCGTGCTCAGCCACAGCGTAACGCGCCGGCGGTGTTCGGCGACGCATCGATTCGCCAACGGGCGCCACGGTTCGCGCGTACGACACCACAGCGGCGGCCTATGCTGCTCGGAGCACCAGTGACTCAAACACCGAGCAGCGGCGCAATGACCTCCGCGACATCGGCGGTGCTGTCGGCGATGAGGTCGGGCTCACCAAGCGCGATGTCCTTGCTGCCATAGGGCGTGAGGACCAGCACCGTGCGCAGCCCGGCTGCCCGCGCACCGGCGATATCTTTGCCGGTATCGACTCCCACAAACACGGCCTCGGCAGGAGAGACGCGCAGGTCTGCCAACGCCCGCTCGAACAGCCGGCGATCCGGCTTGCAGAAGCCATGTTCGCCGGAGACGGTCATACCGGAGAAGTGGGGCGCCAGACCGGTAATCGCCAGCTCGGCTCGGATGTAATCCGGCTGCGAGTCGGTGATGGCGCCGAGCCGCACGCGGGCGCTCAGTCGCTCGACCAGCGCCCGCGCCCCTTCCATGAGCCGTAGCGACCGGCGGGTGAGAGAGCGGTGCAGCACGACCAGGTCCGGGACAAACGTGCTGCCCGCCAGGTCCAGCGGATAGCGGCAGCGGTCGACGTTCGCCTCCAGCAGCGCGCTCCACGCCGCGCGGGCGTCCACCTCCGGATACGCTTCGGCGCCGGACGTCACCTGCTGTGCCATCTTCTCGAACCACAGCCAGCGCAGCTCGTCCGCGGTCAGCGAGACGCCACGATACTCCAGATAGCGCGACAAATACAGGTAGACATGCCAATCGCGCTCGTCAGTTTCGATATCGATCAGGGTGCCATACGGCTCGAAGAGAACGGCGCGCACGGGCAGCGATCGGTGATCGGCCGGCGTGACGTAATCCGTGCTCATCTCTCCTCCTCAGCGCAGTGCGGCATCAAACCCAGCTTACCCTGCCAGGCAGGCGGGCGAATGCCAACCGTTTGGGGTAGGCAGCACCGGTACGAATGATAGGATACCTGCGGGCGGCGTGTCCGCGCTGCTGTTCTGTCCCCCGCACCGCTCCCCGCACAGCCGAGCGCTGCCATGTCACTCCGTTTGCTGTTTTGCCTGTGCCTCTGTCTTGCGCTGCTGCGCCCTGCCTCCGCCCCTGCCGCTGCCGTCACCCTCACCCGCGATGGTGACCGGCTCACCCTGGCCAACGGCGCGGCCATGCTCCGCTATGACCTGCGCTCCGGTCTGGCGGATATCGACCTGGCCGGCATCGCCCGGATCCAGCAGGCACACGCCGCCGTCCAGCTCACCGCCGCCGGTGGTCCGGGGCAACTGCGCTCCACCGAGACGGTTCGCAGGGTATACGAGCAGGAGCCGGTGGCAGACGCCTTTGGCCAGGGGGTGCGCCTGACCGTCTCCGGCGAAGCGCCGGGGCTGGCAGCGACACTGACCCAGCGCTTCACCATGTATGCCGGCCGGCCACTGCTGCTGGTACAGGCTGAGGCTGGCCGGACCGCGGCGGCGCGCGGTGCGCCGCTGGCCGTTAGCCAGATAGAAGCACTGGCCGCCGGCGGTGTCACGCACCCGCCGGGTAGCGCTGCGCTTGCCGCGGCAAGCGATCCGCGCCTGTACCTGGCTCCGTTCTTCAATGACGGTGACTTCGCCACTCCCCCTGCGGGACTGGCACAGCAGACGGTCTCATACTGGCTGGGCGGGCTGGTTGATGCCACCAGCGGGGCGGGCCTGATCGCTGGTGCGACTGAGTCGCAGGCTTGGAAAAGCGCCGTGTGGTGGGACGGCCCGACGGCGGCGCTCAGCCTGTTCTCCGGCCTGCGGTCGCCCATCGACAGCGTGGAGCCGGCGCCACGGCAGGCGGACCGGCTATCATCGGCCGAGTTTCTGCTTGGGGGATATGCCGATCACCGTGACGGCCTGGCCGACCTGATGCGGGCGGTGGCGCTGCGTTCGCCGCCGCTGCCCGAGCCGGCGCTGCCGCCTCCGTTGGGCTGGAACCCGTGGTATCAGTACCGCTTTGGCGCGGACGAACAGATGATCCACGCAATCGCCGCCCATATGGCCACCAGCCTGGCCGGCCACGGCTACCGCTATGTCAATCTCGACGCCGGCTGGAACGTGATGGACGGCGACTGGCGGGCCAGTCCGGAGCGCTTTCCCGCGGGAATGGCAGCCCTGACGCAGCACATCCACGAACGCGGCCTGCTGGCGGGTTCGTACTTCATCCCATTCGCCGTCAATCCTGCCCTGCTCGACCAACCCGCGCCGGGCACCCCTTACCTGTTTCGCGATCTGGTATTGCGAGACGCCGCCGGCGCGCCCGTCCGGGGCAACATCCTCGACTTCGACTATGTCCTGGACGGCTCGCATCCCGGCACGCTGGCCTATCTGCGCGCCACCGCCGCCGCTATTGCCGCCGACGGATTCGACTTCGTCAAGCTGGACTTCCTCCAGATTGGCACGCAGGAAGGCCGGCGGCACAACCCGGCAATGACGGCAATGCAGTCCTTCCACCAGGGTATGCAGGCCGTGCTGGATGGTTTTCACTCGGCCGGCCGCCCCATCTATCTGTCGGCTGCTATCGCGCCCCTGTACGTGCACCCCTACGTACACAGCCGCCGGGTGGGCACCGATGTCAACTTCGGCCAAGCCCGGCAGGCACAGAACGTCGCGCTGTCCTGGTTCACCGACCTACTGTATGTGCGCAATGATCCGGACAATGTCGTCGTCCGCCACGACTGGTTTCCGGGCTACTCCGACGCAATGGCGCGAATGCACGCCACCATGAGCGCGCTGGGCGGCACGCTCTTCATCCTCGGCGACGATCCGCGTTACCTACGCCCGGAGCGGACGGCGCTGCTCACCGATCCGGAGGTGCTGGCTCTGGCCAAGGAAGGGGTGGCTGCCCGGCCACTCACCGTGGGCGAAACCCCTGCACCGGTGTGGTCGGCCAGGCTACGCGACGGTGCGGTTGTAGCAGGCTTCTTCAACTGGAGCGACGAACCCGTGCAGCGGACGGTACCGCTATCCCGCTTGGGGCTGGACATCACCCGCCGTTATGAAGTGCACGACCTGTGGGACGGTGACGCCCGCGAGGTAAGCGGTAGTCTCAGCGTCACGCTACCGCCGCGTTCAGCCGCGCTGCTCCGTATCGGCCCGTGAACGGCGGCGAAGGGCGATAGGCAGGCGCGGCACGACTACGATCCGGTCCACATACACGGCTGGGGTATGCACCTGCTCCGGGTCGATCCCGCCGGGGGCGGTCAGTTCTTCCACCTCGGCGATCACCAGCCGCGCGGCGGTCGCCATCGGCGCGTTGAAGTTGCGCCCGGCAGCCCGGTACTGGAGGTTCCCGAGCGGGTCCGCGCGGTGTGCTTTGATCAGTGCCACGCCGGCGGTCAGGCCGTGTTCGAGCACGTGCTCACGCCCGTTGAACAGGCGGATCTCCTTCCCCTCGGCGGCAAGCGTGCCGGCGCCGGTAGGGGTGTAGAACGCAGCAATACCGGCGCCGCCAGCGCGGATGCGCTCCGCCAGCGTCCCCTGCGGCACCAGTTCCAGATCAGCCTCGCCCGCCCGCCAGCGCCGCTCAAAGGCGCTTTCCTGCGCCACGGACGCCCGCACGGCGAAAGAGGTGATCATCTTGGCCACCAACCCGGCGGCGCACAGCCGGTCAATCTCGTCATCCGGGCCAACATTGGTGGCGATGCCGGTGATGCCGCGCACGCCGCGCCGCCCGAGGGCGCGGATCAGATTGCTGGGATAGGACGCCGAGATGAAGCCACCGAACATCACGGTCACGCCGTCCATGATGTCTGCCACAGCGGCATCAGGCGAGGAGAATAGCTTACTGGGCACCGGGCCAGGCCTCCGCGGCGGGTGCCGCCATCCTCTGGCCCGGTCGGGGTACGGTCAAGCGGCAGCTCCACCTGACACAATCTGTGATACAGCACCCCGCGGCCAGGAGCGCCCGACGATGGATGACCGCGAGCTTATCCAGCGCATCAGCCGGCTGGTGGAGGAGGAGCACACGCTATTGGGCAAAGGCGATGATGAGGATAGCGGCCTGAGCCTCGAGGATCGCGCCCGGCTGCAGGACATCGGAACGGCGCTGGACCAATGCTGGGACCTGCTCCGGCAGCGCCGCGCCCGTCGCGAGTTCGGCATGGACCCGGACCGCGCCCGTGTACGTGACGCGGCCACCATCCGCCATTACCTGCAGTAGCCTATCCGCTGAGCACGACCCGCCCCGTCATCTGCTGCGGGTGGATGTCGCATTGGAACGTATAGGTCCCTGACTTTCCTACCAGGAAGGTGATCGTGGCGTCGTCGCCCGCAGCAACCGGCGGAATCGCGACCGCGCTGCCGGCGGCATCGACGACGCCCAGCAACCGCCAGGAGTGCTGGGTGTCACCGTCGTTGGTGAGCGTCACCTCGATGGTTTCCTGGCTCCGCGCCTGCAACTCGTTGCGGTCGAATTTGAAGTCGGTAGCGGTGATCTCCCAGCGACGCGGCTGGGCCCCGGAGGAGCCGGTGCTGCCGGCCGCGGCGGTGCCGGTCGCTGCTACCGCCGCCGGTGTAGCGCCCACGGTGGCGGCCGCATTTGCCGGCGCACTCGGCGTGCCCGAGCCCTGGAACGGGGCCCCGAACTCCTCACTACGCGTCTCATCATCCCCGTCACAAGCAGCGGTCATCAGCACCATCCCGGCCAGCGCTGCCGTCATCAGCCAACGTTTCATCATCTGCATCTGATCCCCCATGGTCACTCACGTAGATCGTCCCACGAGGTCGCATCGTACAGACATCACTCGCATGCTGTACCAATGCGGGTGGCACACTACCCCCGGCGCGCCTAGGAGAACGGCCCGGCACAATGGAGAGCACGCCACTGCGGGGGAGTAGGTTCCGTGCGCATCACCTTTGGCACCAATCGCTTTGACTACCCTGATCCGGACCGTCTGATCGCTAGCGCCCGCGCCACCGAGGCGGCCGGGTTTGCCCGCTTCTGGTTTCCGGACAGCCAGCTGCGGAATGGGGACGTGTTCATCAACGTGCTAACGGCGCTGCAGCACACCGAGCGGGTGACGGCCGGGACCCTGCTGGTCAACCCGGTGACCCGCCATCCCAGCGTGATCGCCGCCAGCGCCGCCGCCGTGGACCTGCACGCACCCGGCCGGATGCTGCTCGGCATCGGCGCCGGTGATACAGCGGTGTGGCAGATCGGGCAGCGCCCGGCGCGGCTGGCACAGACCGAGCAGGCGGTGCGCACCATGCGCGCCCTGCTGGCGGGAGAGGCGGTCGATATGGGCTGGTCGGCGCCCTCACGCCTGCAACAGCCGCGCTCCGTGCCGGTTATCGTGGCGGGCAGCGGCCCGAAGACGCTGCGGATGGCCGGGCGCAGCGCAGACGGCGCCGTCATCCGCATCGGCACAGACCCGGAGTTGGTGCAGTGGGGGTACGACGAGTTCTGCGCCGGTGCGCGAGCGGTGGGGCGCGACCCGGCAACGCTGTTTGTCGCCGGCCACTTCCACACCGTCATTCACGATGATCCGGCGGTGGTGTCGGCGCGCGGCAAGGTAATGGCCGCCGGCTACTACGAGGTCAATCCCGGCACATGGCAGCGGCTGGGCATCCCCTGGCCCTGTCCGCCAGTGCACGACATCCTCACCGAGGTACGGCCTGACTTCCATCATGCCTTCGACATGGATCTGGCCGCCCGGCACGTGGCGGCCATCCCCGACGACGTCGCCCGCCGGTTCTGCCTGATGGGCACCGGTGCCGAGGTCCGCCGCCAGATCGAGGCGCTGGCGGCCCGCTTCCCCTGGATGACGCACATCATCCTGCAGCCGAACATGCCCGGCCCCGGCTTCATCGAGGCGTGCCGCCGGGAGATCATCCCGTGGTTCGCGACAGGGTAGGCCCCTCGGATCACAGCAGGGTATACCGAGAGGCACACCCGCCCGGTCCCGCTACGCAGGAGGGTTGCCGGAAGGGCAGGGGAGTCCGGCCCCACTTCTGAGCAGAGCGGTACCCCTGATGAGTGGGGAGCATCTCGGCTATCCCTTGCTGGGATACCGAACGCTGGGCGCTGACGGCGTTCAGGTGGAGCCCCGACGGTACACCAGCCAGTAGACGAGCGCCACCATCACGCTGCCGCCGATGATGTTACCCAACGTAACCGGCAGCAGGTTCTGCGCCATGCCGCCTGCAGTCAGCCCGTCCAGCCCAGCGACTCCCTCGACGGCGGCGCGGTCCTTGAGCAGCAGGCCAAGAGGGATGAAGTACATGTTGGCAACGCTGTGCTCGAGTCCGGCCGCCACAAACGCGGAGATGGGTAGCACAATGGCAGCGAGTTTATCCACCACCGTGCGGCCGGCCAGCGCCAGCCACACCGCCAGACACACGAGCACGTTGCACAACACGCCCTTGAAGAACGCTTCGGCGAAAGGCAGTGAGGTCTTGGCTGAGGCGATGGCGACAGCGTTGCGCCCCACGCTACCGCCGTTCATCCGCCAGTGTTCGGACAGCGCCACCAGCAGCGCCAGCCCCACCGCGCCCGCCAGATTGGCGGCATAGACCACGGCGAAGTTCTTGAGCAACTCTGGCGTGGTGATCCGCCGCGATACCCAGGCCATCACCAGCAGTGTGTTGCCCGTGAACAGCTCGGCCCCAGCGACGACCACCAGCAGCAACCCGAGCGAAAAGACGGCGCCGCCCAACACACGCGCCACGGCGAAGCTCAGCCGCGCATCGCTGGTGACCAGGGTGAAGTACAGTGCCCCCAGTCCGATGAAGCCGCCGGCCAGCACTCCCAGCGCGGTCATCGTCAGTAGCGGCAGACGCGCCTTGGTGACGCCGATGTTCTCGACGCGCTCGGCGATCTCCTTCGGCGAAAAGGCATCGACACCAAAGATGGCGTCTGACATGGCGGAACACCCTTTCGCGGTAAGCGTTCAGCTGCAGGTACAGGCGTCGCGCCCTGCGGCCTGCGTTACACTCCCATCGCCCGGCCGATGATCTCCTTCATGATCTCCGTTGTGCCACCGTAGATGGTGGTGACGCGGGCATCGAGGTACGCACGGGCGACCGGATTCTCACTCATGTAACCCTGGCCGCCGAACAACTGCAGGCAGCGGTCCAGGGTGCGCTTCTGCAGCTCGGTGCACCACCACTTGGCCATTGCCGCCTGCTCGGCGGTAAGCGTGCCGTCGTTCAGCGCCAGCACGCAGCGGTCAACGAACACCTGCGCCAGTTCCAGTTCTGTGCGCAGCTCGGCCAGCACGAACCGGTTGTGCTGGAAAGAGCCGATCGGCTGGCCGAACGCCTCGCGCTCCTTGGCGTAGGTCAGCGTCTGCTCCAATGCCCACGCGGAGGCGGCAACGGCCGTCATGGCGATGGACAGCCGCTCCTGGGGAAGGTTCCTCACCAGGTAACGGAACCCCTCGCCCTCCTGCCCGAGCAGGTTTGCGGCCGGCACCCGGCAATCGGTGAAGTACAGCTCAGCGGTGTCCTGCGCCTGCTGGCCGATCTTCGCCAGCTTGCGCCCCCGCTCGAAGCCCTCCGTACCGCGCTCCACCACCAGCAACGAGATGCCACGATGCCGCTGGGTGGGGTCGGTCTTGGCGGCCACCACCACCAGGTCAGCGTTGATGCCGTTGGTGATGAAGGTCTTGACGCCGTTCAGGACGTAGCAATCGCCGTCGCGGATGGCCGTGGTGCGGATGGCGGCCAGGTCCGAGCCGGCGCCGGGCTCGGTCATGGCGATGGCAGTGATGATCTCGCCGCGCGCCACCCCCGGCAGCCAGCGGCGCTGCTGCTCGGGTGTGGTGTACTTGAGCAAGTACGGCAGGACGATGTCGTTGTGCAGCGTCAGGCTCAGACCGGCGGCATTCACCCCGGCCTGCGCCAGTTCCTCGGCTATGATTAGGTTGAAGCGGAAGTCATCAACCCCCGCGCCGCCGTGCTCCTCCGGCACCGCCATCGCCAGGAAGCCACCGCGTCCCGCCGCGAGAAACAGCTCACGGTCCACAATCCCGGCCGCTTCCCAGCGGGCATTGTGCGGCGATATCTCCCGCTCGACGAACCGGCGGAAGGCGGCGCGGAACAGCGTATGCGGCTCCTCGAACAGCATGCGTGGGAAGGCGAGCGACACGAGCCGCCTCCTTTCCTGTCTGCTATCGCTGCGGCGCGTAGCGCACGGTAGCGGTTTCGCCGCTGAAGTCAAACACCGGCAGCGCCGGCCGGCGGTGGCCCTGCTCCTGCCGCTCCACCAGTGCGGCATACAGCATCGGAAAGACGATGGTGGCGTCAGCGCGGACAGTAGCATGCTCGGGGTCGTTGTACTTGCGCCAGGACTGCGCCTCCTCGAACGTCGATCCGGACATGCCGCCCCAGAAGGGAACGTCGGTGGTGATGCCGACGGCGTACTTGTGGCCGGGATAGGGACGGCCGGCGCAGTCCAGGCACGGCCCGGTCTGCTGGAAGAAGTTGCGCGGCGCGCCGCCGCCGACGGTGATCAGGCCGACATCGCCGCCCTGCTGGTGCGACTCCCACACCACATCTGCACTCTCGCCGATGTCATCAATCACATCGACGATCAGCCGGCCCTTGCCCTGCCAGCGGGCGTACAGCATGTCGATGCCGAGCTCGGAGTCGGCGATGCCCGGGCAGTACAGCGGCAGCCCCGTGCGCGCCATGGTGGTGACCATCCCCGGCACATCCGTCCGCGCCTCCAGCCGGCGGCCGAGCTCGTGGATCACCTGGCGGGAGCTGTAGGGGCGGCTGGTGTCCATCTTGGCCAGCTCTTCGATGATGATGTGCTCGGCGTTGATGAAGCCCTCCTCCGGCAGCACGGTGTCGTACACCCGGTTGAGCTTGTACTCGCCCAACAGCGCGTCGTCGGACTTCTCCGGGTCGATGCGGTAATGGCCGAAGCCCAGCACCTCGACCAGATCGTGGATTACGTTCGCGCCGGTGGCGACAATGCCGTCGATCAGCCGCCGCTCGATCATGTCCACCAGCATCGTCCGCCAGCCGGCCGGGATCATTGCGCCGGCCAGGGCGAGGAAGATCGTGCACTTCTCGGCGGACTGCATCTTGTCCAGCACCTGCAGGGCGCGACCGAGCTGGCGCCCCTGGTAGCTGCTCTCACTGACGGCCTCGATGTAGCCGCGGGTGCTGAGGCTGGCGGGCGCCTGAAACTGCCCGATCTTGCGCTGAAGAAAGTGCTCGCGTGACGGCTGGGTCATGCCGGTGCTCCCCTTTCCGCCGAACACCCCGGCGGACAGGGGGCGGCGCTCACAAGTGGTGTGCTCACGTTCAGGATACGGGCGTAGCGCTTGTCTCTGCCATGCAGGCGTGGTCAGATGCCTGCAACCGACAGGAGGAGCCACCGCATGAACCTGCCTGAGTATCTGCACAGCGAACTGACGCGGCTGCACCGCGAGTACGAGCGGGCGTTGCGCGACCTGAGCATCGACCAGTGGCACTGGATCCCGGAGGGCAAGGGCAACTCCATCGCCTTTATCACCTGGCACATGTTCCGCACGGAGGACAACGTCATCCGGTTTGTCGTACAGAACCGGCGGCCGACGGTGTGGGTGGAGAACGGCTGGGCAGAGAAGTTCGGGATGCACAAGGCGGCGCAGGGCACGGGCATGCCGGTGCCGGAGGCGCAGCTGCTGCGCGTCAACGACCCGGCCGCGTTTCTGGAATACGGCCGCCAGGTGTGGGCCAGCACCAGCGAGTACCTGACCACTGCCAAAGAGGACGACTACAACGAGATGATCGAGGTGCGCCCGCTCGGCCAGATGCCGAAGATCCGTGCCGTCGGCCAGGTGTGCCTGTCCCACGGTTTCGGTCACCTGGGCGAAATGGATCACCTGCGGGTGCTGATGGGTCTGCCGGGGATCGGTATCTAGCGGACAGCCGGGATAAACCCTCACCCCCGGCTTCCTCGCCCATCACGGCGGGAGGGGGAGTAGGGCAGGCACGAGCGCGGCGCGGCGCCGGTTTCGCACTGACCGCTGATAGCCCTACAAGGAGGAGCCATGGCCCAGTACAGTCACGGCCGGCCGGATAAGGCCGAAGTGGTGAGTGAGCGGGCGATGGTGGCCGCCAAGCACCCGCTGGCCGTGGAGGCGGGGCTTGCCATGCTGGCGCAGGGCGGCAACGCCATGGATGCCGCCGTGGCGATGGGCTTCGTCATGTGCGCCGTCAAACCGATGATGACCTGCCTGGGCGGCATCGGCCTGCTGGTGGCGCAGGACGGGACGACGGGCGAGGCCTTCGCCGTCGAGGGGCCGCCCCGGGCGCCGCTGGCGGCCACACCGGACATGTTCACCATCGAGGGCATCGACACCGGCGGCGTCGGGCTATTCAAGACCAAGAACGATGAGAACCGCATCGGGCACAAGGCCGTGGCGGTTCCTGGCAATGTCGCCCTGCTGTGCGCCGCCCACGCCCGCAAGGGCCGGTTGCCGCTGGCGGCGGTGCTGGAGCCGGCGATTGGCATCTGTGAGGACGGCTTCACGGCAGACTGGTTCCTTACCACCCACACCGCGCTGTGCATGCCCGAGCTGGCGCGCAACGCCGCAGCTGCTGCTATCTTCCTGCCGGGCGGCTTCCCACCCAGCTTCATCCCCGGCGACGGCCGGTCGCGCATCGTTCAGCGCGACCTAGCAGCGACCCTGCGGCAGATCGCCCGGCAAGGCCCGGACGGCTTCTACCGGGGTGAGGTGGCGGAGGCCATCGAGCAGGACTTCGCCAAGCACGGCGGGCTGATCACCCGCGAGGACCTGGCCCGCTATCAGGCCCGCATCACCGCCCCGCGCGCCATCCGCTACCGCGATGTGGAGGTGCTGGCCCCAGCGCTGCCCTGCGGCGGCACGACGGCGCAAGAGACGCTGCGTATCCTGGAGCGCTTCGATATCGCCCGCGCGGGGCACAACACACCGGCGACGCTGCACGTCTACATCGAGGCTGCCCGTCGCGCCTTCGCCGACCGCTTCGCCTACCTGGCTGACCCGGACGTCGTGCCCGTGCCTGTCGCCGGACTGCTGTCTGCCGGCCACGCCTCGGACATGGCGGCGCGCATCAACCGTAACCGCGCGACATCCGCACCGGCGGACGCGGAGCCGTGGGTACACTACGCGACGGCCACGCCGGAGGGCGACCCCTGGCGCTGGAACGACAGCCCGCGACCGGCGGCGGTGCTGCCCGGCGGCTTGCCCGACGATGACAGCTGTACCACCCACCTGACGGCCGTCGATGCCGAGCGCAACGCGGTCAGTTGCACCATTACGGCCGGCGAGTTGTTCGGCGCCCGCGTGGTGACACCGGGCACCGGCATCCTCTGGAATGGCGGCATGGCCTGGTTCAACGCCGGTCCCGGCGCCGCTAACAGCATCGCCCCCGGCAAGCGGGCGCTGACGAACATGACGCCGGTGCTGGTGCGGCGTGATGGCCGGGTCGTGCTGGCGGCCGGTGCGCCGGGCGGGCGCAAGATCATCGGCGCGGTAACGCAGGTGGTGAGCAACGTGGTAGACCACGGCATGACAGCCCAGGCGGCCGTTACCGCGCCGCGCGTGGACGCCAGCGCCCGCGCCGTGCAGGCAGATATCCGTCTCGACCCGGCGACGGTGGATGCCCTCCGCGGCCGGGGTCACACGGTGCAGGTGGTGGAGGAGATCCCGGCGATCAGCCAGTTCGCCAGGCCGGTCGTGATCCAGGTGGACGCAGACAACCGGCTGCGCTCTGGGCTGGCGCCACACTACATCACTATCGCGGCGGGTATCTGAGGAACGGGACCTCCTGCAGGCAGGCAGCGGGGATCGCGACGGCGGCAGCCAATCATGTCTACTGTCGCTCGCCGTCCCGATTTCGGGTCATCTCCTGCGGCCGGCTCCCGCGCCCCCGCGGCCGCGGCCGCACTGAATTCCGTGCCGCACTCCGGCGGATACGAGGGTGTTCGTCGCGGCGCTCGCGATGGATCATCTGCTTGGAACCGGCACGTGGGTTCCGCCGCTCCTTCCACAACGCTCCCTCAGTACAGTGCCTCCTATCCCTCCAGGTATTAGAAATTTGTAGATTTTCTTCGGTTCCATATATTCCGATATAGCGAAACACGGATGCGCGGTCCATCATGTCCGGGGGGAGCCGCGTAACCAGTTCGCTACCGCATAGGGCCCGTGGTTGGCAGCCACCCGCGGGCGCCGGCCGGAAACGCCGTGGTGGCATCCCTGCCCGCGCGTTCCGTGGCCGGCGCGGGTCCGGTTCTGCTGGTGGATGACGCCTGGTACCAAGGAAGGGGCCTATGGAACAACGGGTGCATGTGCCCTCAACGTGTCGCATCACCGAGCAGGAGCGGTCCTGCGCGTCATCCAGCCCCGCGCACGCCGAGCGCCTAGCGCCTGCAACCTCAAGGGTTCGCACGCTCCATCCAGCATCCGTCCACGGAGTAGCAGCGTCCCGCTGAGCTGTGGAGAGCCATCGTATGGAGCCCGACGAGGCACACGCTGAGCATGTGATGGAAGGATCCGCCCCTGAACCGATAGGAGTGCAGGCAAGCGTGCCGGAAGAAACCCCAAATGGAACCCCGCACAGCGGCTGGAACCGGCGCAAGTTCCTCACCGCCGCCGCGCTGGGCACGGCCGCCGCCGCCGTCGTCAATCGGAGCCGCGAGGGGCTGCATCTCGGACCGCTGACCGCCTATGCCGACGATCTCAGCCAGTTCCAATGCACGGCCAACGACGTGCGCATTCTCGGCCCCGGCCAAGTGATCAATGAACCGTGTAGCTGCACGGGCACCTTCACGGCCATCGTGCAATTCACCGTCGAGAACAATGCCGCCTCTGACCGCGGCTGCATCACTCTGCATACCTGCCCGGCGACGCTCTCCGGCGGCGGCACCTTCGCGCCGGGCGACATCGTGCTGCAGGGGACGATTCCGGGCAAAACCACCCAGGTGATGACGGCCACGATCGCGAACTACCCCTGCGGCGCCGGCCTCGTTTGCTTCGGGGCATCCGGACAGGACGCACGCGGCCGGTGCGACTCCGGCACGTGCTGCTCCACCGTCACCTGGACGGTGCCCGGCCAGGACGAGTGTCCGCCTAGCAAGCAAATCTCGTCGAAGTGCCGCCACCAGCAGATCTGCATTCAGGGCCGTGGCAGAACCACGCTGGACTGCAGCACGAGCACCAGCGGTGTGCAGACTACCTGCGCGGTGGGTTGTGGCGAGACCGCGACGCTCCGCCTGTGCACCACCAACGCGGCCGGCCTTGGTCCGTTCACCTTCACACTCAACGGCCAGAGCTTCGGCCCGACGGCCGACACCTGCCATGACTTCACCGTGGGCCCGATTACGGCGAGCACAAGCTTCACTGGCACCGTGACGGACGCTTCGGGCTGTGCCAAGTCCACCTCGGTGACGCTCACGGCCAACCCGATCACCGTCGGCGCACCCGTCCGCGTCGATAACCCGTGCTCCGGCGCGGTGACCTTCCAAGCGGGGACCGTCACGGGCGGGAGTGGCGCCACGGCGTTCGCCTTCAGCCTGGACGGCGGCACGTGGGTAGCCGGCGTCGGGACGAACGGCAATCAGTTCGTCTATCACCCGACACTGGTCAGCGGCGGCATCGATACGAGCTGCCACGCGCTGCGGTGCCGGGCGACGCGCGGCACGTGCTCCGCGACCAGCGGCGCGACCACGTTCAGCCAGTGCATCAGCACCACCACGGGCTGTACGCCGTAGCGCCTCACCGTATCAGCGAGGCCGGGGGCTGCTGCCGGGCAGTTCCCTGGCCCCCACAACGGCTGGCCGGCCAGATCCTAACCTTTCAACTAAGGACCGTTCGATGGTTACGATTGAGAAGGTCATCAGCACCGCGCCCCACCGCCGCTGAGGCGACCCACCCGAGGTGGCCGGTGCGGCCGCCCAGCATCAGCACATCGCCGGCCAGTACAGCCCAGGCGACGAACTGCCCTGCGCCGATGCCGCACTGCTCGTGCCACTCAAGCGCTCGGCCCCCTACCGGGCGATCCGGGACCGGGTGGCCCAGATCACGCCCATCGATGCATGGCAGGACGCCGGGCTGCACTTTTTCGTCTTTCCGTTGCAGCAGGTAGCAGGCGGCGCGGTAGACGGCCCGCCGGTGGCGGTGTTCGCCATGGAGCCACACACGCGCGAGCTACTCTCAGCGGTCGTGGTCACGCCTCGCCCGGGTATCGAGGAGGCGGAGGTAACCGATCTGCTGTTGCCGGGCGTCAGCTATACGGCGCCTCTCACCTAGATGGCGAGCGTGCTGGCCCTGCGGCTGCGGCGGGCAACGCCGTGTCCGGATGTGCTCGCACTTGACTCGCGCCATGCTCCCGGCACAGCGCCGTGACACGATGCCCTAGTCGCGTGACGCGCCTGCCTTGGGCTTGTCATCACCGCGGCCAAGGCGCTCCTTTACAGCGTCCACGGCGTCTTCGGCTTTGTCTTCTACCTTCTCGGCGATGTCCTCAATGCGCTCGCCGATATCCTCAGCCGTGTCCTTGACGGTATCCACGGCCTTATCCACCGACTTCTTCACCTTGTCGAACAACCCGCTCATGGTGATGTCCTTTCTGCGCCGGTGTGCGCGCCCGGCGACAGGCGTTGCCCTCGCCTGCTCGCTTGCATCAGCGTAGCAGGTTGCCCAGGGCGCGCATACGGACTACTGACCGAGCGGGTTGCTCCACAATTCCCCCAGCGCATTGATCTTGAGCTCACGGCCACCCAACATCGACTGCTTGATCGTGAAGCTATCCACCTTCTGCACGCGGGCCGGGAGCAGGTGACCCTCGGTGTCCAGGACGCGTGCCCGCTCGGCCAGCGCAAACACCTCCTCCAACAGGATCTGCTCTTCGGCAGGCAAGGAGCGATGGAAGGCGCGCACGTGCTCGGCGAACGACCGGGCTACGGCAGCGGCTTCGCTGTGGCTCTGGGGGTCGCTCATGGTGGTGTTCCTCCCTCATCTACGACGCGCACATACCATGCGCACTCCGGCCAGTCACGGATCTCCCGTTCGAAGGGAAAGCCGCGGCAGACACGCGGACGCTGCTCGTGAATCGCACAGGCCGTGCGCCCGTCCGGCAACTGCGCTACATGGCGGCAGGTGTATTGCCAGCCACCTGCTACCGGCTGCACCGGCACGAGCCCGGCAAGCCAGCGCCGGTCATCAGCGGAGCGATCGCGCGCCTCTGCCATCTCCGCCACCCGCTCCGGACCGGCGGGCACGAAGATATCGGTGCAGCAGCGGCCACAGCGGTTACAGGTGAGGGCGGCGTACTCTGTCGCCGTCACTCGCCGAGGCGGTACCAGCCCGCTCACCACGCGGTCCACCAGCTCGACAAACGCCGGTTGCGTGCCTGTCTCGCTCATCGCTTCGTAGCCTGCCTGCCTGCCCGCACCGGGATCTATCGCAGGTGCGACGCGTCAGTCTAGCCGTTCGATCAAGACAGCGGGCGCCTCATCCAGTGGTGCGCCAGAGCGGGGAGGAACATACGCGAGGCGGTCGCCCTCGTGCACATCGGCGGCGGCAGCGCGCTCGATCCGGCGCAGCGGCCCGGGGGCAGCGATATCGATGGTCATCGTGCGTTCACGCGAGGTGATGGTGATACTACTGCCGCTAACGGCCGTGACGCGGCCGGCGATCACCGGGCGCTCACGCGGGTCGCGGCTGGTTTCGTAACCGGCCAGGCCGCCCAGCCGGGGGACACCATCGCCATCCGCCGATGGCGCCAGGGCGGCAGGGATGACGACCACCCGCCGAATGGCGAAGTTGAGCACCTCGTTCGGCACACCCACCACCGTCACCCAATCGCCGCTGCGGACGTCCTCCGCACGAGCCGGGCGCACGGCGTAGACCGCCGTTGCGCTTCCCAGGGCGCCGGTGACGCTTCCCTCCACCGAGCCGAGGACGATGGACCCAGAGCGAGCCTGCTGGACGTCACGGGAGATGGCGCGCACGGCGGACGAGGGCGCCACAAAGGCCCCGGCGCGTGGCGGTTCCGCGTCGCGGCCAGCCATGGTCAGCATTACTGCCCCAGCGATTCCCGCCAGCAGCAGCACACCCACCAGAAGCAGCGGCAGTGGAACAGCGGGCCGTCGCATGCGCCGTAGCGTACTGCTAGACGGCGGCTGACACCAGTGCGGCAGCCGGCTCCGGCGCGGGCTCGGCGGCGGCGACGGCGGCGGTGTACGCCGCCAGCGCGACTTCGATCTGGCTGTCATCCGGCACGCGCGTGGTGAGCCGCTGCAGCGCCAGATTGGGCAGAAACAGCAGGCTCAGGGGACTGCGCTCACCACACCTGGCGCCCAGCCGCAGCAGCTCGTACGCGACCGCCGCCACCGCCGGTATCAGCACCACCCGCGACAGCAGCCGTTCGACCAGTGTCGGTGCAGCCAGCACGTCGAAGGCCAGGAAGGAGACAAAGGCCGTCATCACCACGACGAACAGAAAGGATGTGCCGCAGCGACGATGGGCAGTGGAAAACGGACGCACGCCCGCCACATCCAGCGGTGCACCGGCCTCGGAGGCATGGATGGTCATGTGCTCGGCGCCATGGTACTGGAAGACACGCCGGATACCAGGCAACAGCCCGACGGCAGCGATGTAGCCAGTAAACAACCCCAGCCGCACCACCCCCTCGGCCACGGCAATCAGTCCGTGGCCGGCGCCCAACCGCCCGAGCAGCGATGCGATCAGCGATGGCGTTGCGAAGAAGAAGGCGGCGACAAAGCCGAGCGCGATGGCTAATGATCCCCAGAAGACGCCCTCGGGAAAACGTGGCTGCTCATCGCCTCGCGCCATCGCCACCGCGGAGGAGAACTTCAGTGCCCGCATCCCCAGCACCAACGTCTCACCCAGCGCCAGCACACCGCGCACCAGGGGTACGCGCGCTGCCCGGCCGCTATGCACGCTGCCCAGTTGCTCCGCGTGGCAGACGATCGCGCCATCCAGCCGGCGGCAGGCGATGCCCATCGAGTGCGGGCCGCGTACCATCACGCCTTCGACGACTGCCTGTCCGCCGTATCCTGCCCCCGCCATGCCAGCTCCCCCTGCTGCGCGCCATCATCGATGTCCATCGCTTCAACAGCGCGGATGCGTGCTTTCCCACAGTGTAACGTTTTCGTGATGCTGTGCACGGCGGGAGACGTGTTTGTGATGCAGGAACCGGCCCGCAGCCGGCTACGCGGGCCGGTTGATAATGCTCCGGCTACGCCGGCGCTGCTCGTCCCAGACGCGCAGCACGAACCGCAGGCGGTGCCCACCCCCCGACAGCGGCAGCGCGCGGACGATGCCGTAGTTGCCCGCAAACACCACGCGGGAATGTCGAAAGCGTACGTCGCGCTCACCCAGGTTGGGGAACTGCATCGCCGCCCGGTTGAGCCACTCGGCCCGCGCCGATCGGGGAGTCGTGAAGGCGCTGCTGGTCCACTGATGGATCAGTCCCGGCCCGCGGCGTTGCCGTATGGTCGCAGCCATGCCGGCGTGGATGTCGCCGGACAGCACCACCACCTTGCGCTGCAGTCCGGCCGCCTGCCAGCCGAACAGCTCGGCCAGCAGCTCGTCGCGCTCGGCCAAGAAAGCAGAGGAGCACCAACGGTCGCGCAGCGAGGCCGCTTCCGCCACCGGCAGCCGCTCCAATAGCCGCACAAACCAGCGCGACGCGTGGGCCACCGGAACGGATGAGACAACGAATAGGGTCGTTGCTATTGCCGCCTGCGGCCCGTGCAACCATCCGCGCACCGCCGCCCATTGCGCGCGGCCCAGGTGCCGGCCCTCGGCCCAACTCCGGCGGCCACGCACATCGAGCGCCAGCACACCAATGTCACCATGCAGAAACGCGTACCAGAACGGTGGAGCACCGGCCGTGCCGGGATTGCGGCTATGCTGATACTCGCGATACGCGTGTACCGCCGCGTCGAACCGCAGCCGGTCGCGCGCGGTCTCGCCGTCCTCGCGCAGGGCGCCCCAGTTGTTCTCAATCTCGTGGTCGTCCCACATGCAATACGCGGGGAACGCGGCGCGCAGCGCCCGAAAGTGCCGTTCCCCGAAGAAGCCACGATACATCGCTCGATACGCCGCCAGCATCTGGCCCGGTGTGGCGTCTGCGGTCAGCGCGTCCGGCACGCTGAGCCACGGTGCAATGTCGCTGTAGATCTGATCGCCCGCCAGCAACAGGAAGTCCGCACCCAGCCGCGCAAGATCGGCCTGCATCGCCGGGTAGATCGCCGCCGCGGGCCGCACGGTGAGACCGCCACCAGGGGCGGGGGCAAACGGCATGTGACAGCTACCGAAGCCAAAGGTGAGGGCAGCACGTGCTCCCGGCGCCGGGGACAGCCGCCCGTGCCGCGTCTGCCCGGCGGCGTCAACGGTAAACGCGGCGCCGGGGGCGGGTTCTGCCAGCACCAGTGTGACCGCTGCGGTCCAATCGCTGTCCGCTGAGAGCGGCACGGCTGCGCGCACGGATGGCTGCCCGGCTACGTGCAACGTCACCGATACCGACGCCACACCGGCACAGCGTAGCCACACCCGCACCGAACGGTCATCCACCGCGCCCAGCTCGACCGCACCGTCCAGGTCGCCATCGGGAAAGGCAGGTAGCAGCGCGTTCCGGTGGCCAGGAACGGGCGCGACAGCGGGCGGCATCCGGCTGTGCTCCAGTTTATAGACGCAGGCGTCTAGCCAACCGTAGCATGGCCGGTGCGGGTCCGGACCCGGGCATGCCCGGTGACCGGCCGAGTATCTTCACTCGGAGGAACGCGATGCGCAGGCTGCTCTTAAGCACGGCCGCGGCCGCCCTGGCCGGTCTCACCCTTGCCTGTGGCGGTGGCGGCGGCAGCGACTCGGCGCAGATGGAACAAACGATGCGCAACATGGTCAGCGCCTTCAACGACGGCCGCGGGGACAAGATGTATGACCTGATGAGCAAGAGCTGTCAGTCGTCTACCACCAAGGAGAAAGTGACGAAGGATGTCGCTGCCGCCCGCGCCATATTGACCAACGTCAAAATGGAGCTGACCAAGTTCGAAGTCGTCCAGCAGAAAGGTGACGAAGCCACCGTTCGCAGCACCATCGGCCTGAAGAACGCCCCTGCCTTCTTCCGGGGTGTCAAGCCGGAACCGGAGGAGAGCGAGATGGTCAAAGAGGGCGGCAAGTGGAAGACCAACGACTGCGACGGCCTGGGGGGCCTCGATTAGTGCGCCATGGCTGATCCCGCTGCCTGAGACGGCCCCCCGCTCCCGCCCGGCCGGCGGGGGGCTATCTCTCCCTACCTGGACAGCGAGCCGGCCGGCAAACCGGCGGTTCAGCTAACAGCGCGGGTGATCTGGGCAAGATGATTCAGATCGTGGCTGATGATGTGCCCGGCCAGCCAGCCCAGGGTAACGGCGCCGATTTCCTCGTGCGTGCCGCGGCGCGCCAGGTCCGCATCGGTAAGCCCGATAAACAGCGCCAGCGCCTTGGCCCGTTGCTCCGCGAAGCCCCGGAGCGCTGCCTCGGCGTCTGCGACCTGGTAGCCGCGCTCCCGCGCATACGCCTCCTGGTCAAAGCCCGGCAGAAACGGGCTGTCCTCCGCCACGATCCGGCGGTACCGCTCGACGAATACCTCCTCGGTGTCGCGCAGGTGCCACAGCACTTCCTTGATCGACCAGCGCTCCGCGTCATGCCCGGCGCTGAGTTGCACGTCGCTCAGCCCGCGCACCAGATGGCGCAGCACCACCGGCGTCGCCGCCAGCGCGGTTTGGATGTCCTCGAGGTCCATACGCTGTCCCCTCCCTGTTCCAGGATGCCGCCTCGTCGTGCCCGTGGGAAGCCGGACAACCGGCCGGGGCTGTTGCCGAACCGGCAGATAAGGCATTCTGTGGGGCATGGCAGCGGTGCGGATCGGCGTGGTGGCGTTGCCGTGGACCGGCGATCAGCAGGGCGCGGGGCTGGCAGCCGGACCGCGGGCGCTGCTGGATGGCGGGCTGGTGGCGCGGCTGGAGGCAGGCGGCGCGCTGGTGGATGGCCCCCACAGTATTGAGCTGACCGATACCGAGCGCGCGGCCGGCTCGTGGTACGTCACCGGCGTGCACGGCGGCTACCTGGCCGACGCCATCGCGACGTTGCGGCGGCGGGGCGCGGTACCGCTGGCGCTGCTGGGGGACTGCACCGGCGCGCTCGGCGTGCTTGGCGGGCTGCGGCGGGCAGGGGCGCGGCGGCCGGGTGTGTTGTGGTTCGACGCCCACGCGGACTTCAACACCCCAGAGAGCACCCGCTCGGGACGGCTGTACGGGATGCCGCTGGCGGTGGCGGCGGGGCTGTGCCTGGCCCGCCTGCGCCATGCCTGCGGGTTGGAGCCGCCGATCGACATGCGCCGTATCGTTCTCGCCGGCGTGCGCGAGACCGACCCGGAGGAGCAGCAGCACATCGAGGAGCACCGCTTAGCCGCCGTTCGCACCGCCGACCTGCGCGGGGATGGCCAGCACCGCCGCCTGCGTGACGCGGTTCAGCGGCTGAGCGAGGTGTGTGACGCCATTTATCTCCACATCGATACCGACGTGCTGGACCCGAACGCGGCGCCCGGCGTCCCCCATCCCGTCCCCAGCGGCCCCAGCGCCGGTGAGCTGGCGGCCTGCGTGGCGCTGTGTTGTACCTCCGGGCCGGTGGCTGCCATCGGCATCGCCGCCTACCAGCCGGACCTGGACGGAGACGGCCGCACCGGCGCCGCGCTGCTCCACGTCGCGGAGGCGGCGGTAACGGGCCTGCGTGCGTCCGGAGTGTAGCGGAGGAGAGGCGGGCGGATGCCGGAGCGGGTGGATGTGCTGGTGATCGGCGGCGGCCCGGGCGGCAGCACCGTAGCAACGATGCTGCGGCGTAAGGGCTGGCATGTCCTGCTGCTGGAGCGGGAGCGCTTCCCGCGCGAGCACATCGGCGAATCACTATTGCCCGCCAGCCTGCCCATCCTGGAAGAGTTGGGGGTGCTCGACGCCATCCGCGCCGAGGGCTTCACCGTCAAGTGGGGCGCGACGATGCTGTGGGGCACGGAGCAGGAGCCGTGGAGCTGGTATTTCCGCGAGACCAACCCCAGCAATCCGCACGCCTTCCAGGTGTGGCGTCCCCGTTTCGACCAGCTCCTGCTAGAGAACGCCCGCGCTGCCGGGGTAGACATTCGCGAGGGGCACACCGTCATCGAACCGCTGTTTGAGGGCAGCCGCGCCGTAGGGGCGCGCTATCGCACCGACCGCGGCGCCGAGGACCTGGTGTACGCGCGGATGGTGGTAGACGCCAGCGGCCAGGGAGCAGTGCTCGGACGGAGGTTGGGGCTGCGCCGCTGGGACGAATCGTTCCAGAATCTCGCCGTCTACGGCTACTTCGAGGGAGCGCGCCGGCTGGCTGAGCCGGACCAGGGCAACATCTTCATCGAGTCATACGCGCATGGCTGGTTCTGGAACATTCCGCTGAGCAACGGCGTGATGAGCACCGGCGCGGTCGTGGACCATCAGGTTGGCGGTGAAGGTATCCGCGTCCTCGGCCTGGGCGGGTACCTGGATGAGCAGATTCGCCAGGCGCCGCGTACCGCCGCCATGCTCGCTGGGGCGCGGATGATTGGCGGGCCGGTGGTGGTGAAGGACTGGTCCTACGTCTCGGACGCCATCACCGGCGACGGATGGGCATTGGTGGGGGATGCCGCCTGCTTCATCGACCCGCTGTTCTCCTCCGGTGTGCACCTGGCGCTCACCGCCGGCATCCTGGCGGCCGCCTGGGTAACGACGGCGCTCCGCCAGCCGGAGCTGGCAGCGGCGGCGGGTCGGGTGTACCAGGATCTGTACTACCGCCAGTACGGCCACTTCCGCGCAATGGCGCAGCTCTTCTATGCCAGCAACCGCACCGTCGATTCTTACTTTTGGGAGGCGCGCCGCCTGCTCGGCGAAGATGACCGCCGCACACCGCGCCAGGCGTTCATTCACGCCGTCGCCGGCCAATCGCCGCTGGGCTACGAGCGCGCGGTGCTGGAGCGTGGACAGCTCCCCAACGCCTTCACCAGCGAGGTGGCGGAGGTACAGGCCGCCCGCGAAGCCCGCCGGACACGGCTTACCTCCGGGGTGCTGGCGGTAGAGCGGGCCACGCTGCGCCGCGCGCCCGGCGTGCGGGCGGAGCGGCGGCCGGTGCTGGCAGAAGGGGAGTTCGTCCCCGGCCACGTGCTCATCACGGCTGGCTACCCCGAGGGCGCACCGTGCAGCCCGCTGGTGGCCGCCGTGGTGCTCCTGATAGACGGCGTTACCTCCACGCGGGCGATTGTCGCCCGGCTCTGCGCCGGGGCTGGACCGGAGTCGCATCCGGCCATCGCCCGCGCCGTCCACGAGACGCTGCGCATCCTGTATGTCGATGGCACGGTGGAGGAGGCGACGCCGGAGCACACCCCGCGGCCGGACGGTCCATCACCGGACCGGTAATGCAGCGGAAACACGGGCACGGTACACTCCATTGCATCCGCCAACGGGCCGCGAGAGGCACGCGCTATCGGCAACGCGCAGTTCACCAGCTACGATCCGGGGCCGTATTGGGATGAGATGTTCGGGGCCGGCGGCGCGGTACATCCCGGCTGCGCAGCGCTGCACGCCGTGTTTGACGGGTGGGACGAAGCCGAGTTCGAGCGGCGGATGGCCCGCGCCAACGCCACCTTTCAGCAGCTGGGCATCACCTTCACGGTGTACGGGGACAGCCGCGGCGCGGAACGCCTGATCCCGTTCGACCCGATCCCGCGCGTCATCCCCGGTCCGGAGTGGGCCACGATTGAGGCCGGTATCCGCCAGCGTATTCGCGCGCTCAACCTGTTCCTGCATGATGTGTACCACGAGCGGCGGGTGCTGGCCGACGGCGTCATCCCCACGGCGCTGGTGCTGGGCGGCGCCGGCTATCAGCGGCATATGGCCGGCGTTGATGTGCCGCGCGGCATCTACACCCACATTTCCGGTATCGATGTGATCCGCGATGTCGATGGCCGGTTGCTGGTGCTGGAGGACAACGTCCGCACTCCCTCGGGGATCTCATACGTCCTGGAAAACCGCGATGTCACCACCCGGATCATGCCCGACCTGTTCGCGGGCACCACGGTCCGCCCGGTGACGCATTACCCGGAGTTGCTGCTGTCCACCTTGCGCCACGTGGCGCCGGCCGGCGCGCGCGACCCAGTGATTGTGATCCTGACGCCGGGCGTCTTCAACTCTGCCTACTTCGAGCACTCCTTCTTGGCGCGGCGCATGGGTGTGCCGCTGGTCGAGGGGCGTGATCTGACCGTGCGGGACGGCCGGGTATACATGCGCACCACCCGCGGTCAGGAGCGCGTGGACGTCATCTACCGCCGCATCGACGACGATTTCCTCGACCCGCTCGCCTTCCGCACCGATTCAATCCTCGGGGTGCCAGGGCTGTTCTTCGCCTATCGCTCCGGCAATGTCACCCTGGTCAACGCCATCGGCAACGGCATCGCCGACGACAAGGTCATCTACCGCTTCGTGCCTGATCTGATCCGCTACTACCTCGGTGAGGAGCCGGTGCTGGGCCAGGTGGAGACGTATCTGCCACTCGTGCCGGAAGACATGCACTTCATCGAGCAGCACGCCGGAGACCTGGTGTTCAAGTCCGCCAACGAGTCCGGCGGCTACGGGATGCTGATCGGCCCGCAATCTACCCGCGATCAACGCGACTCCTATCTGGCGCGGATGCGCGCCAACCCGCGCGGCTATCTCGCGCAGCGCACGATCTCCCTCTCCCGCGCGCCGTGCTGGGTAGACGGCGGGATTGAGGGCCGGCACGTGGACCTGCGCCCCTTCGCGCTGTACGGCGAAGATGTGGTGCTGATTCCCGGCGGCCTGACGCGGGTGGCACTAACGCGCGGCTCGTTGGTGGTCAACTCCTCCCAGGGCGGCGGCACCAAGGACACATGGGTGACAGGAAACGGGTAACGGCAAATGTTGAGCCGTGTCGCTGAGTCGGTCTACTGGATGGGCCGGTACGTGGAGCGGGCCGAAAACACGGCCAGGCTGCTCGATGTGTCGCTGCGCTTCACGCGCGAGCTGGCGGCGTCCTACCACGACGGCAGCGGCGGTGACAGTGACCTGCGGCTGATGTTGCAGGTGCTGGGCGCCGAGGAGCGCTATGCCGCCCACCATGGCCGCATCGCCGAACCGGAACTGGCAGCATTCGTGATCCTCGACCCGGACAACCCGGATTCCGTGGTCTCTTGCATCAGCACGGCGCGGGATAATGCGCGTGCCGTACGCGAGTCAATCTCCACAGAGATGTGGGAGGAGCTGAACCGCGCCTACCTCGCCCTGCACCGGGTCACACCCAGCCTGCTGCTGATCGATGGCATCCACGACTTCTGCCGGCAGATCCGCCTGGCGTCCCAGCTCTTCCAGGGTGTAACCGACGCCACTATGCCGCATGATGAGCCGTGGCACTTTCTCCAGACCGGCATCCACCTGGAGCGGGCGGGGATGACGGCGCGGATTCTCGCCTCGCGCGCCGGCCATCTGGAGCAGGCGGGGATGCTGGTACGGCCGGAGGAGGCGCACCGCTGGTTCTCGCTGTTGCGGTCGGTCTCCGCCTACGAGGCCTATCTTCGCCTGCGGCCGGGCGGTGTCCAGCCGGTGGGCGTGGCGGAGTTCCTGCTGCTCAGCCGGGACTTTCCCCGCTCGGTGGCGTTTGGCGTGCAGCGGGTGTTCGGGGAGATCGAAGCGATTGACCGCATCCTTGGTATCAACCGGCGGCAGGGGCCCGGCAACACGGCCGGCGCCCTGGCGGCGCGGTTGCGCTATACCAGCTTCGATGACCTGGCGGGTGGCGCGCTGCTCCCCTTCCTCACGGCGGTGCTGCAGCAACTGGACCAGATCGGCAACGGTGTCCGGCGGGTGTACTTCGAGAGCGCGGTGGTGGCGGGGTAGAGCGGGTATGCACCTGAGCATTCATCACGTGACGGCGTTTGACTATCCGCTGCCGGTGACTAACAGCATCAACGAGGTGTGGCTGCGGCCGATCACCGACGGCCGCCAATCTTGCCTCTCCTTCAGCCTCTCCACCGACCCGCGGGCCGAAACCCGCTCGTACATCGATTACTTCGGCAACACCGTCTACCACTTCGACATCCCCCAACCGCATGCGCGGCTGGAGATCCTCGCCCGTGCCGAGGTGGAGACGCGCCCGATTGACCTGGACGCCGTGATCGCTGCCGACTATTCGCCCTATGCGTTGCTGCAGGCGGTGGAGCAAGACCGCTGGGTAGACTTCCTCTCGCCGACGGCACTGACCGTCGCGGGGCCGGCCGTGCGCGATCTCGTCGCTTCGGTGGCGATCGCCGGTCGCAGCGTCGGTGCGATCGTGCGCGACCTGGCAGCACGCGTGACCGCCGGTATCCGCTACCAGGGCGGTGTGACATCTGTCTCGACGACGGCCGAGGAGGCGCTGCAACTCGGCGCTGGTGTCTGCCAGGATCACACGCACGCCTTCCTAGCGGCGTGCCGCCAGCTCGGCATCCCGGCGCGCTATGTCAGCGGCTACCTGTGCACCGGCGCCGGAGAGGATGAGGAGCAGGCGTCGCACGCCTGGCCCGAGGCGCTGCTGCCGCGCGCCGGCTGGGTCGGGCTGGATGTCGCCAACGGCAAGCTGGTCGATGAGCACTATGTTGCCGCCGCCATCGGCCGCGACTATGCCGACGTGCCACCGGTGCGCGGCGCGTATCACGGCCCGGAAGGCAGCGGGCTGGATGTTGCGGTCTTCGTGCTGAAGGAGCCGGCAGCGCCCAAGCGCCCGCCCCGCCTGCCCCAGCAACAGGGATTGATCGGCGATCAGCAGCGCCAGGCGCAGCAGTAGCAGCGCGGCATGGGGCAGGCAGAGGGCGACGGTCAGCGTGTAGCATGAAGGCATGTCACTGCTTCATGCGCTGGTGCTGGGTATCGTCCAGGGATTGACAGAGTTCCTGCCGGTCTCGTCCTCGGGCCACCTGATCATCGTTCCGGAATTGCTGCACTGGAAAGAACAGCCGCTCGCGTTCGACGTGGCGGTCCATCAGGGCACCACGCTGGCAGTGCTGCTGTATTTCTGGCGCGATTTCGTCCGTCTCACCCGGCACGGCGTAGCGGACATCCTGCGCTGCCGGCTGCGCTGGGCAGAGTACAGCCCGCTGGGCCGGCTGGCGCTGCTGATCATGCTGGGCTGCGTGCCGGCCGTGATCGTCGGCGGGCTGTTCAATACCTGGATCGAGGACCACCTCCGCCAGCCCTGGCTGATTGCCCTGATGCTGGTCGTCGTCGGTGGCGCCATGCTGGCGGCCGATCGCTGGGCGCATCCCTCGCGCGAGATGGATAAGCTCAATCCGGCGCGGGCGCTGTTGATCGGCTGCGCCCAGGCGCTAGCGCTGATTCCGGGCGTCTCCCGCTCCGGCTCGACCATCGTCGCCGGAATGTTCGCCGGCTTGCGGCGCGACACGGCCGCCCGCTTTTCCTTTCTGCTGGCGGCGCCGGTGATCGTCGCTGCCGGCATCAAGGAGTTGCCCGACATCCGCTCCGCCGCCGGCGGCGACGTTGGCAGCCCGGCGCTGGTGGTGGGCTTCGTGGCAGCCTTCCTCTCCGGCATCAGCGCCGTGCATCTGCTGCTGCGCTATGTGGCGCGGCACCCGCTCAGCCTGTTCGTCTGGTACCGCGTGGCGCTGGCAGCGGTGATCATCGTCACGCTGGGACTGTGACGGCCCGCCGTCGCTGACGCCGTGGAGTGACTGATAGCATCTGCCGGAGATAGGGAGACCGCCCCCATGTCCGATCCGGCGCTGATCCACACCATCGGCCACTCCAACCTGACGCTGGCGCAGTTCCTTGAGCGACTGCAGGCCGCCGGCATCGAGACGGTCGTCGACGTCCGCTCCCAGCCCATCTCACGCTACACGCCTCACTTCAACCGCCCCGAGCTGTCCGCGGCGCTGCGCGAAGCAGGCATCCGCTACGCCTTCATGGGGGACACCCTCGGCGGCCGGCCGGAGAGTCCCCGCTATTACGACGATGGGGGGCACGTGCGCTACGACCTGTGGTCGGCCAGCGCGGCGTTCCAGGACGGCATCGAGAAGCTGGAGCGGGCGGCAGCGCGCTACCGGCTGACGCTGCTGTGCTCGGAGGCAGACCCAGCGGCCTGTCACCGGCATCTGCTGATCGCGCGGGTGCTGCTCAATCGCGGTTGGTCCGCCGCGCGCATCCGGCACATCGGCGCCGGCGGCACGATCACGCCTGAGGATGCCCTGCAACCGCAGGCGGAGATGTTCGCGGAGTTGAAGCCGTGGAGATCGCCACTATCGGTTTTACACAAAGTTCAGCCGAGCATTTCTTCGGGCGGCTCCGAGCCGCTGGCGTAACGCGGCTGCTCGACATCCGGCTGAACAACGTCTCCCAGCTCGCCGGCTTCGCCAAGGCGGCCGACCTGCCGTACTTTCTCGATGCGCTGTGCGGCATCAGCTACGTGCACGACCCCCGCCTTGCGCCCAGCCAAGCACTGCTCGACAGCTATAGGAAGGCGCGTGGCGCGTGGGCCAGCTATGAGCGGCAGTTCCTCGCCTTGATGCGGGAACGCGACGTGCCCGCTATACTCGACCGGCGTTCGTTTGAACAAAAGACCGTCCTCTTGTGCAGCGAGCCCGGCCCCGAGCGCTGTCACCGCCGCCTGGTCGCGGAACTCCTGGCGGCAGCATGGGGCGCGGAGGTGGAGCACCTCTGACCATGCGGATGCTGGTGACGGACCTGACGCGAATGCGCGAGGGCACGATTTGTGTCGCCGGCATCGACTCCGACACGGGCAAGCGCGTCCGCCCGGTGGGCACGGCGTCGCTGCCTGCCGCGCTGCTCAATGGCCGCGACGGGCCGTTTGATGTTGGCCGGATCATCGATCTGGGCAGCGCCTACCCTGCTCCCTCCCCGCCAGAAATCGAGGATGTGCGCGTCAATATCTACGCCTGCCGCCACGCCGGATCGGTGACGATGCGGGCGTTCGTGGAGGCGCTGCGTGCCGCCGCCGTGCGCGGGCTGGATGCCTTCGGCCCGGTGCTGGTGGCCGCGGGCCGTTCGGGGTTGGCGACCGCCGAGGGCACGGGCGCATGCTCGTTGGCCATCGTCCGGTGGGAGGGACCGCTTGATGTCAGCATCACCCCCCGCAATCAACTCCGCGCGGATCTGGGTGACGGGCGGATCATCGCGGTAACGGATGCGCGGCTCTATCAGCCGGACTTGATGACGCCCCACGCGGGGCGTGTCCGCTGGTTGCAGCAGCAGATCACATCCGGCGAGGATCTGTTCCTCGCCTTCGGCCTCAGCCGCGCCTTCTCCCAGCGGCCGGGCGAGCCCAAGCGCCACTGGCTCCAGCTCAACAACCTGCATCCGGCCGGGGCGCGCGGCTGGCAGGTTGGTTGGGATGACGGGCGCTACGCCGCTTCATGAGCCCGCGCCCCTCGTGCCTGCGCGTGATTCGGTCCACAATGGCCGGAGAGCGGCGCTGCGCCGTGGCTGAAGGATCGAGGGAGACGTATGGTCACGACCGACTACGAGAACCTGTTGGTAGAACGGCTGGGAGCGGAAGAGCGGCTGGCGCGGATCACGCTCAACCGGCCGGACCGGATGAATGCCCTCAGCCCCGACCTGCTCAACGAGCTGGACCGGGCGTTGCATGAGCTGGAAGAGGACCCGGCGGTGCGCGTGATCATCCTGCGCGGGGCGGGTCGCGCCTTCTCCGCCGGGTATGACCTGGTAACACCGCGCCGCTCGCAGGACTACCAGGCCGCCGCCGAGGGCCGCCGCTCGGTCTGGCGCACACGCACCAACATGGTGCGCGTCTCCGATCTCTATCTCTACCTGTGGAACATGGCCAAGATCACCATCGCCGAGGTGCACGGTTACTGCATCGCCGGTGGCTGCGAGCTGGCGATGATGACTGATCTGGTGATCGCTGCCGACAACGCCAAGCTTGGCCATCCCGGCACCCGCGGCCTGGGCACCTCCCGCACCGCGGTACTGTGGCCGCTGATCATCGGCATGCGCAAGAGCAAGGAGCTGCTCTACACCGGTGACAGCATCTCAGGCACCGAGGCGGAGCGCATCGGCATGGTGAACAAGGCCGTGCCCGCCGCCGACCTGGAGTCCACCGTGCTCCAGTGGGCAAACCGCATCGCCATTCAGGCGGCGGACTCGCTGGCGCTGCAAAAGCGCAGCGTCAACACCTACTTCGAGCAGACGATCTACCCGGCGATCCATTCGGCGACCGACACGGACGCCATGTACCAGTTCACGGAGCAGGCTTGGGCCTGGCAAGCCAAGGTGCGCGAGGTGACCGCGCCCGGCGGCCCCGGCTTCAAAGCCGCCCTCGACTGGCGCGACGGCCCCTACGCCGACTACCGCGCAGGCAAGGAGTAGCTGCGCGGCGGGTCATCCTGCCAGCGTGTCCGGCCGCCGTCGTGATCCCCTTACTGCCCGGGGCGGATCGCGGCGGCGGCGCCAGTCACCGTAGGCGGTCGCACGCGCAACGACCAGGGGGAAGCTCGCGCTGGCACCCGCGGCCGCCCTCACGGTGAGAGCCTGTCTCCGCCGCCTCGTTACGCCAGCGCCTCCGGCAGCCCCAGCTCCAACGCTTGAGCGACCGCTGCCAGAGCCAGATCCACGACATCCCCCAGGCAAAATCGGTCGCCGCCGGTGACGCCAAGCTCCGTCAGCGTCACGCCGTGTGTCACGGCCAGCCGGCGCAGTTCGGGCAGGCGGGCCGGAGGAAGCGAGACCACGATGCGGGACTGCGCCTCTCCGAACAGTGCGGCGTCCAGCCGCTCACCCGCGGGCAACGCGCCGGCAAAGCCGTTCCCGCCCCAGGCGGCGCACTCGGCCAGCGCGACCGCCAGGCCGCCGGCGGCACAGTCGTGCGCCGAGGAGAGCAGGCCGGCACGGATGGCGGCCAGGGTCACGCGCTGCACCGCCGCTTCGGCAGTCAGGTCGATGGCGGGCTGCCCCGCGGTGAGGGCATGAGCCAGGCTAAGATACTCGCTGCCCGCAAGCGTGGCAGCAGCGGCCGGCGCCGGACCGCCGCTGAGCAGTACCACGGTATCGCCCCCCGAGCGGAAGGCAGCGTCACAGCGCTGGTCCACATCCTCGATCAGGCCAAGCATCCCCACCACCGGTGTAGGGTAGACCGCCGTCCCCAGCGTCTCGTTGTAGAGGCTGACGTTGCCAGAGACGACGGGCGTGCCAAACGTGTCGCAGGCGGCGGCCATGCCCCGGATGGCCTGCTCTAGCTGGTAGTAGACCTCGGGCTTCTCCGGATTGCCGAAGTTGAGGCAGTTGGTAATGGCGAGCGGCTCCGCACCGCTGCACACCACGTTGCGCGCCGCCTCTGCCACGGCAATCGCCCCTCCGGCAAACGGGTCCAGGTAACACAGCCGGCCGTTACAGTCAGTAGCGACGGCGATGGCACGGCGCGTGCCCTTGATGCGTAGCACGGCGGCGTCATGGCCGGGACCGACGACCGTGTTGGTCAGCACCTGGTGGTCGTACTGCCGCCAGATCCAGCGCTTGCTGGCGATGTTGGGGGCCCGCAGCAACGCCAGCAGCATGTCTCCCGCCGCCTCCGGGGCGATATCGGGCAGCGACTCCAGATCATAGCGCTGAAGCGCAGCAATGGCCGGAGCGGGGGTTCCGTCTCGCCGGTACAGCGGCGGGTCGGTGAGCAGCGCCGCGGGCAGGCAGGCGACCTCCGTGTCACCGTCATGGATACGGACCAGGCCGTCGTCTGTCACCTCGCCGATGATGGCGGCGTGCAGATCGTAGCGGTCGAACAGCGCCTTGACCTTATCCTCCTGCCCGCGCTTGACGATGACAAGCATCCGCTCCTGTGACTCAGACAGCATGACCTCGTAGGGCGTCATCCCCTGCTCGCGGCGCGGCACCTGGCGGATATCGATGATGATGCCGGTGCCGGCCTTGGCGGCACACTCCACCGCGGCGCTGGTGAGGCCGGCAGCGCCCAGATCCTGCAGGCCGGTGATCCACTCCCGCCCGCGCTCTACCAGCTCCAGGCAGGCCTCCATCAGCAGCTTCTCCAGGAAGGGGTTGCCCACCTGGACGGCCGGGCGGCGCTCCTCGGAGGATTCATCCAGCTCGACACTGGCGAAGGTGGCGCCGTGAATGCCATCGCGGCCGGTGTCCGCCCCCACCACCATCAGCAGGTTGCCGGCGCCATCGGCCCGCGCCTTCACCAATTGCCCCTGCCGCGCCACGCCCACGCACATGGCATTGACGAGCGGGTTGGCGGTGTACGGCGCGTCGAACACCGTTTCCCCACCGACCGTCGGCAGCCCCAGACAGTTGCCGTAGCCGCCGATACCGGCGACGACACCGCGAAACAGGTGCTTGTTGCGCGCCACATCCTCGACGGTCACGCCATCGTTGCCGTTGGTGATCGGTCCAAAACGGAGCGAGTCGAGCACGGCGATGGGCCTTGCGCCCATGGCGAAGATGTCGCGCACGATGCCACCGACACCAGTCGCCGCGCCCTGGTATGGCTCAATAGCAGAAGGGTGATTGTGCGATTCGATCTTGAAGGCGACAAGCAGGCCATCGCCGATGTTGACGGCGCCGGCGTTCTCCTCGCCGGCACGGGTGGCGACGCGCTCACCGGTGGAGGGGAACAGGCTGAGCAGCGGCTTGGAGTTCTTATAGCCACAGTGCTCGCTCCACAGCGCGCCGATCATGCCCAACTCTACCTCGGTGGGGGCACGGCCAAGCCGCTGAACGGCGAGCTGATACTCGTCACGGGACAGGGCGATCTGTTGCAGCAGGCGGTCTGAGACGGTCATGTCCAAAGGCTAACACAGGTGTGGAGCAATCATCGGTCCGCGACAGCTATGGAGGGGCGGGGCGGGATTGGACTGCCGGAATCACGTGACCAGCGCTCAGACCTGCTTGGCCGCTGTCTCCGTGTCAGAACGCACGCCCGCCGGAGCCCGTCCGCTCTGCCTGGCGCTGGTAGTTGTGCGTATCCCACTGCGCATCTCGGGGGCGGTCACGGCGCCAGCCGGCGTTGACCACCACCGTTCCAGCGAGCTTGTCATGCAGCGTCTGGCTCTTGGCGGTCCACCGCGCCATCGCATAGCCGAGGTTGGTGATGAAGCCGGTACCGAACGAGGCATACACCAAAGCGGACACGTCGCCATACATGCCGGCGACAAACAGCGTCAGCGACAGGTCCGCCACCAGTGGACGAATGATGGCAGACAGGACAAACGGCCGTTCGCCTGTGGCGGAGTCGACCACTCGCAGGCCCATCACCAGCGCGCCGGCCGTCCGTCCCCAGACCGACAGACCGACGCCGTAGTACAACACGCTGATAGCCAGTTGGGCAGCGGCGGCCGGGCCCATCCAGCCCTTGACCCACGTCAGATCAAACACCGACTGGCCCTCAATCAGGGCGGTCTCCATCGCCTCGGCATCGGGCAACAGGTGGAACTGGACGGCAACCAGCCAGGCGACCAGCCCCAGCAACACCCGATCCAGCACCAGCGCCACCCAACGGGCGATAATGCCGGCATACTCGAACCGAGCGACGCTCATGCCGCTGTGCGCGGTGTCCTGGCGAGCCACGTGCGACGGCCGTTTAGCAGACGAGCCGCACGCCCGGCACATGAAGTCGTTAGATCGCAGACCCGCCCCGCATCGCCAGCAGCTCATCGCGCACCGCTCCCAGAGACACCCGCCACACGCTCGATGTCACACCAAATAAGGCATCGGCGAAACCGAGACGAGGGAATAGGGGACAAAGGAATAAGGAATCAATACGGCCCGCTTCGTGGGCGCGACATCCCTTGCCTTAGCCCTGCACCTCGAGCCCCTGTTCCCTCGTCCGGGGGACGATTACGGTCCCTGCCATGCGGTCACCGAGACGCTGGCGAGCGGGCGAACTCCAGACGAGCACGGCCGCCAGCAAGTAGAACCCGAAAGCGTCTACCGGGCGCAGCAGCGTGCGCAGGAGCGCCTCCCGCCAGCCGGCCGGACCGCCGTCGCGCCGCACGATGCTGATGCCCGTCGCCAGCTTGCCCAGCGTTCCTCCCCAGCGCGCCTCCATCACCAGGTAGTAGGTAAACCAGGCCCCCACCCACAGCGCCAGCGCGGGATCGGTAACGGACAGAGCAGCGGCGTCCTCGCCTGCCTCGAGATCGCCGAACAGCGCGGCGAGGAGGATGTACAGCAAACCGCCCGGCGCCAGATCAATCAGCGTCGCCAGCGTCCGCCGTCCGACCCCGATAAACGGCGGCATCCCAGCGGCGCCGGCGCCGCGCCGGGCCGCCGGGCCCGCCGGCTGGATCGCGGGCGTCATCAGTGTGGCGGACGGGAACGGGCTAGCCGTGCCACAAATGCGACAGGATGCGGCCGCCTCCCCGGCGGGCGCGCCGCATGTCGCGCAGTACCGAGCGCCGGTGCCGGCGGCGGCGCCACAGGCGGTACAGAATGCTGACAGCCGGGGTGCGCCGCAGGCGGAGCAGAACATCGCGGCCTCCGCCGCTGCGGCGTGGGGTGTGTCGCCTTCCCGCCATCATGGATCCCCCAGGGCGCTGACGCTACCAGGGGAATGCCGTGAGCATGCGGGGGCCGGATGAGGCGCAGGTTCCGCGCGAGATCACGGGTGTGCTCGGCGATGCGAAGCAACATGCTCGCCGTCTCAAGCCACCATCGCGCGAGGATGCCCCCAGCGGGAACAGCAGCGACCACAGCGTGCAGCGAAGCAGCCAGCTCCGGACGATGGCCGCAGCCGCAGTGATGGGGCTGATGGCCGCCTCGCAGATCCGGCAGACAACAGGCGCGAAACGATCAGCCGCTCTGTGGCACGGCGTCCATCGAGAAGGGCGGGTAGCGGTCGGTGAGCAGCAACTGATAGGCGCTCACGCGCATCCCCCACCGCTGGAAACCCACGACGAAGTTGAACATTCCCGGCGGGAACTTGCCGGTGAACAGAATCGAAAGGAACGCGATGATGAGGGCGACATAGACGCCGATGCTCAGCAGCCCCAGCGCCAGGTAGTGAGGAAAGACCAGCAGCCACTTGATGAAGATCAGCCCGCGGGAGAGCTGCTGCGGGTAGTCCAGCGAGAAGCGCACCGGCGGATAGGCGCCCTCCATCCCGTTGAACGGTGGGTAGTCATCGCGTAGCAGCAGGCTGTAGGCGTTGAGGTTGGCCGAGAAGCGCAGGGTGCGCACGGCGAACTGCCACATTCCCGGCGGATACCTGCCCGTGAACAGGATCACCCACCAGGCGATACCGGTGACGACGTACAGGCCCAGGCCATATAGCATCAGCACGATTGCCTGCGGGAAGATCAGTAAACCCTTGACGAAGATCAGCAGCCGCGACAGGCGCTGCGGATACTCGACGTCATACTGCACCAGGCCAGGAACCGCGACCGGCGGAGGTGCCCCCCAGCCACTCGGCCCGGCGTAGGGCTGGGCGGTGTAGCCGCCATGAGAGACGCCCGGTTGCCAGTAGTCGCCCACCGGCTGCGGCGGATTCATATAACCGGGCTGCAACGGCTGGAAGGATGGCTGCGGCGCCACCGGGGCGGGCGGTTGTCCGCCGTAGGCGACCGGCGCCGGCGCGGCCGGCATATCTGTGGGAGTCACCGGCTCGCCGCACTGACGGCAGAACTTCTGGTCCGGGTTTAGCGGGGAGCCACAGGCAGAGCAGAATTGTGATGCCATGGGCACGGTCTCCCTCATCCTCAGATTGGCGGGCCTACACCCGTGCGGCCTGCATGGCGTTGATCATCGAGCGCCAGATCACCAGCCCGTCTTCTCCACCCATCAGCGCCTCGCTGGCGCGCTCTGGGTGCGGCATCATCCCCAACACGTTGCGCCGTTCGCTCAGGATGCCGGCAATGTGCTCCAGCGAACCGTTGGGATTGGCCTCCGGCGTTACCCTACCGTCAGGTGTGCAATAGCGGAAGGCCACGCGGTCCTCGGCATTGAGCCGGGCAAGAGTGGCGGCATCGGCGTAAAAGCGGCCTTCGCCGTGGGAGATAGGCGTCATGAGCACCTGGCCGGACGTAGCCTGGTTGGTGAAGGGGCTGTTGCACGTCTCTGTGCGCAGGTACGTGTCGATGCACCGGAACTGGAGATTGTCGTTACGCAGCAGCGCGCCCGGCAGCAGCCCTGCCTCACACAGGATCTGGAAGCCGTTGCAGATGCCGATGACCAGCCCGCCACGCTCTGCCAGCCGCGCCACCCCCTCCATCACCGGTGAGAAGCGGGCGATGGCGCCGGTGCGCAGGTAATCACCATAGGAGAAGCCACCGGGCAGCACGGCGGCGTCGTAGCCGGACAAATCGGCATCCTTGTGCCACACCAGGTCTGCCCGCTGCTCCAGCCGCGCCGTCAGCACGTGGTGGCAGTCATGCTCCGACCACGTCCCGGGAAAGACGATCACCGCCCACTTCATCGTTTACCTGCTCCACCCCGCACCCTAGCCGCCCTTCTTCTCCACAATCACCGACTCAAACAGCTTGACGAACGGGTGGGTCTCCAGCACGCCCGAGAGCGATCCCTGCCGGTGCCCTTTCACGAATGACTCGGACTTCGTCCAGGCGTCAAAGGCCGCACGGCTCTGCCACACGGAGTGCGACACGTATTCGCCCGCGGCATCACCCTTGAGCAGTGCGAACTCAACGAAACCAGGCACCTCTTGCAGGTAGCTCTCGCGGTTTTTCCACTGGTTCTCGAAATCGGCCTCGCGGCCCGCCACAACCTTGAAGTTGTTCATGGCGATAAACATGGCGTCACTCCTCCCCCGACGTAATTCCCCGCGCAGAGTGTACCACGGGCGACGCGGTGGACTCGCTGCCTATGCGCCCCCGCCCCCGGCGGCGCGCACGGGGTCGCCCACGGCCGGCCCGCTGGCGGTCTCGGGGACGCCATCCGGTTCACCGTCGGTCAGCCCGCTTTCTGGCATGCCTGCGTCGGGCGGATCCAGCGAGGGTGGTGGAGCAGCCGGCGTGATCAGTGTCAGCCGCCCCTGGGAAGCGGGCGGCAACGCAGCCTTGCGCCGCCGCTCTTGCTCCACCGCCGTCGGCTCCGGATATTCGACGCGCGGGTGATAGACGGCGCGTAATGATTGCTTGAAGCTTTCGGCCACCCGGCGTAGATCCTTCAGCGTCAGGTCGCAGTCGTCAAACTGCCCTTCGGCCAGCCGCTCGGCGATCAGGCTCTCCACCATCGCGTCGATGTGGCCGGCAGAGCGTTCCTTGGCGGCGCGCACCGCCGCTTCGCAGGAGTCGGCGAGCATCACAAGCGCTGTCTCGCGGCTCTGGGGGCGGGGCCCCGGATAGGTGAAGATTGCAGGGTCCACCTGCGGGTCACGTTGGGCGGCCAGCCGGTAGAAGTAGGCGGTGCGCAATGTGCCGTGGTGCTCCTCGATACAGGCGCGCACCCGCTCCGGCAGGCGGTGGCGGCGGGCCAGGTCCTGGCCGTGGCGCACGTGCTCCTGCAAGATGCGGGTGCTCTCCTCCGGCGGTAGCCCCTGGTGGGGATTCTCGCCAGACAGCTGGTTCTCGGCGAAGAAGCCGGGGCGGCCCATCTTGCCGATGTCGTGGTAATAGGCGCCGACCCGCACCAGCAGGCTATCGGCGCCGATCAAGTGGGCCGCGCGCTCTGCCAGGTTGCCGACGATGATGCTGTGGTGGAAGGTACCGGGCGCCTCATCCTGCAACCGGCGCAAGAGCGGTGCATTGAACTGCGCCAGCTCCATCAGTTGCAGACGGGTGGTGATGCCGAACACCGAGCCGAGCACGGCGAACAGACCCACCGTAAGCACGGCAGACAGCCCGCCGCTGATGGCGCTGGCCCCCGCCATCCAGGCCAGATCCAGCGGCCGCCGCGCGCCATCGAGGAACCAGAAGGCCAGCAACCCCAGGAAGGAGGCGAGCATCACCGCCGCCCCGGCCAGCAGAAAGCGGTTGAACCGCTCCGCCCGGTGCATCACCACCACGCCCGCCAGGCTGCCGAACAGATAGGCAGCCGTCATCTGTAACGGCTGGGCGCTGGACAGCCCCACCACGCCGGACAGATCGGGAATATACAGCGCCGTAAACGTGGCGAGGATGGTGGCAACGACGGCAACCACCACGGCAAACGGCGCCTCGAACAGAGCGGCCAGGAGCATCGGCACCGCCGCCACCGGCAACACAAACGGGAAGAAGCGCCGGTCCGTATCCGGCACCACCAGCGGCAGGTAAAGCTTGGCCACCAGCGCCAGCCCGCACAGCAGCGAGATCGGCGCCAAGAGCCGCCGAATGCTGGACAGCGAGGACGGCTGGAAGACCATGATGTACAGCCCCAGCGCCCCGGCGCTCAGCACCGCCACCACCACCACGGCCGCAATATCGTCCAGGCTGATGCCGAAGTCCAGCAGCCCAGCGGCACGCAGCGACTCTAACCGCGCCTCGTCGATCACGTCCCCCTCACGCACGATCACCTGATTGCGGGCGAAGGTCACCGGCTGGGGGCCAACGGCGTCACGGGCGCGGTCGCGCGCCTTCTGCGTCTCCGTCTCGTCCTTCTTCTGGGTAGGCACCACCAGCGGCTGCACCAGCGCCACAACAAGTTCCGCCTGGGCAGCGGCAAAGCCATCCTGTACCTTGTTGCGCACGGCGGACTTGCGGTCCTCCAGGTCGGTGCCGGAGAAGGGCTCTTCCAGCACCGCGCCGAGCACCCGAAACGACTCGTCAACGACGCGGAGCCACTGCTCGGGGGTGAGGTCGAGAATGGCGCCACGCTGTGCCGGCGTCAGGCTCTGCCCCTGGATCCGGGCGATACCTTCGTCACGGGTGCCGCGGGTGAAACCGGGGTTGTTGCGCAGCCCCTCGATGCGGTTAACGATCTCCGTCAGGCGAGCCAGTTGCTGGCCGCGGACGTTGACGTCGTACGAGACCACATCGCGCACGGAGCCGATACGCTGCTCTTGAATCTGGCGGCGTACCACGTCGGAGTTGTAGCTGAACTCGCGCGGGGCGCGGATGGTCTGCGCCGCCACATTTCCGCGCTCCACCGCCGGCCGGTTGGGCAGAATCGGGAACAGTACCACCACCAGCAGCCCGGCCAGCAGCGTACTAAACAGCACGACCCGCAGCGGCGGCACCGGCACATTGGGGCGCAGGGTGACGCGGGTTGACATACGGCGGTCGCTCCCCGGCCATCATAGCAGGGCGGGGCAAGCCCAACCGCCGCCGGCCATTACCCGTGAGGACGGCGTGTGCTAGCTTCGGTCACAAGCCCGCCCGGCGCCTCCGGCCGCTTCGCGTCACCCCGCAGACGGCGCTGCCGCACCGGCAGCACCCAGCCCGCGTCAGAAGGAACCGCACATGGACTTTCGTCTTTCACCCGAGCACGCCGCTTTCCAGCGTGAGGTCAACCAGTTCGTCGACGAGCTGCTGCCCGCCGGCGGGGGTGACGCTCGCGACGAGCCGGAGTTCGCCGCCGTCGCCCGCCGGGAGCTGGCCAAGCGCGGCTGGCTGGCGCTGCCGTGGCCGGAGGAGTACGGCGGCAAAGGCGCCTCACCGATGCAGCAGATGCTGTTCAACGAGATCATGTCCTACCGGCGGGTGCCTTCCTTCAGTATGGGCGTCGCCTGGGTGGGGCCCTCGCTGATGCTCTACGGCACCGACGAGCAGAAGGCGCGCTTCCTGCCGCGCATCGCCTCCGGTGAGGACGTATGGTGCACCCTCTACTCCGAGCCGGGCGCCGGCTCGGACTTGGCAGCGCTGCAGACGCGGGCCGTGCGCGAGGGCGACGACTACGTCATCAACGGCCAGAAGATCTGGACCTCCGGCGCTCACCGTTCGGACTGGGGCTGGCTGGCCGCCCGCACCGACCCCGATGCCCCCAAGCACCGCGGCATCTCGCTGTTCTGCCTGCCGATGGATACGCCCGGCATCAGCATCCGGCCGCTGGTGAACATGACCGGCGACCATGAGTTCAACGAGGTGTTCTTCGATAACGTGCGCGTGCCGGCGGCGCAGCGGGTGGGGGAGGAGCACCGCGGCTGGTATGCCCTCGCCGTCGCCCTGGACTTCGAGCGGTCCTCCATCGGCGCCACCTCCGCTGCCCGGCGGATGCTGGAGGATCTGGTCACCTACCTCAAGGCTCAGCCTGCCCCGGTGAGCGACGCGAACCGCATGCGCCTGGCCGATTGCGCGGTAGCCGTCCAGGTGCTGCGCTTCATGGGCTATCGTATCGCCGCCGAGCAGGAGAAGACCCGCATCGCCCCCACCCTGCCGGCACAGATGGCCAAGCTGTTTGCCTCCGAGCTGAACCAGCGCATCACCACGGTCAGCATGCAGGCGCTGGGCCTGGATGCCCAGGCGCACCCGGCCGCAGCGGCGACCGAGCGCTGGACTCACGGCTTCCTACGGGCAGTGGCGAACACGATTGAAGGCGGTACCAGCGAGATCCAGCGCAATGTCATCGCCACCCGCGGGCTGGGCATGCCCCGCGGCTAACACCGGTCAGGGGATACGTCCGGCGGCGGCGACCGCCTCGGCCATCGCCGGCACCAGCTGCTCGGGATGCACGCCGATACTCTCGACCAGGATGACGGTGCGGCCGGCGCGCAGCACCGTCACCTGCCCGGTGAGGGTGATCTTGCCCTCCAGGTCGGGTGGCAGCTTGACCCCGAACAGGTAGACGGCGTGCTCCTCGCCGGCCAGCGGCTGCGGGTAGTCAATGCTGTTGGGGTCGCCGGTCATGCGGTCCCGGGCAACGGCATAGACGTACGCCGGTGTCAGGCGGGCGTAGGCGGCGCGGGCATGAGCGGGGTCGGAGAAGCGGGCCACGCGCACGCCGGCGATCGCGGCATCCTGCGGGTCACCACCGAACCGAATCTCGTGGCCGCCCTGCCAGCCCGGGGCGGAGCGCAGCAGCCAGTATGGCCGGCTCTCGCGCACGGGCAAACCCAGCGCCTCACGCGCAGCGATGGCAATCGCCTCCGCCTGCGGGTCATCGGGCAGGCCGCCAAGGCAGCCTGCCAGCGCCAGCACGGCAATCAGCGTCACCAGGTTCACGGCGCGCCACACGGCGCCCTCCTGCGGGAAGAGAGGTCGCCCGCCTAGTGTAGTCGCTTTCCGCCGCGCGCGGAGACGGTGGCAGCCGGCACCCTACCAGAACTCAGCCACGCCCCCCGGGTGCCAGCTGCCGGGCAGCGGCCTACACCGCCGTCGCGCGGAAGAACTCGGCGACGGGATTGGCGCGCAGCATCTCGGCCACGGGGTTAGCGGCCAGCGCCTCCTGCGTGGCGGCAACACCAGCGGCCATCGCCTCGCGGTTGGCGTTCCACACCTTCTCCAGGCGGGCACGGCGCTGAGCACCGGTGCTGGTCAGATCTTCGAACCAGGCCCGGCCAAGCTCGAACGCCTGCGCCTGCGCCTGCACCTGCGCGTCAATCAGCGCGACCCAGTTGCCGGCGACGTCGGTGGGCTGGTCAGCGAAGCGGCGCATCACACCCAGGTTGCGGCGCTGGGCGGTCGCCATCTCGGTGTAGAGCCGGTCAGCGAAGCGGGCACGCTCCTCGCGGGCGGCCTTCAGATCATCCAGCACCGCACCGGCCGCGGTCTCCAGCGCATCGACGTAGCGGTTCGTGCTCTCGGCGGTCATCATCGTCCTCCTTGCGCTCGTGGCGCAGTTCCTGCTTTGCAACTATGTGCAATCTACCTCTATATGCTGAAGATGTCAATCATCGTTGACCACCTGCAGCACCTAGATGCAAAATAACGATAGTAGGGGCAGGGAGGCCGTGCGATGGCGGAGCCGCAGCGCCCAACCGGCGCCAGGCCGGACGCGGGGGATCCCGAAACAGCGGGTGCGCCACGCCTGCACGGCGATCTGCTCACCACCAGCCTGCTGGCGCTGCTGCGCGGCTGGAACGCCTACGGCTATCAGCTGGCCCAGCGCCTGCGCGCCTGCGGGCTGCCGGTGTTTGACCAGGGCACGGTTTACCGCACGCTCCGGCAAATGGAGAAGGGCGGGCTGGTGCACTCGTTCTGGGATACCTCGGAATCCGGCCCTGCCCGGCGCATGTACTCCCTCACCGCTGCCGGGGAAGCCTTCCTCACCGGCTGGTTGGATGCCCTCGACCGTTATCAGCGGTTCCTCGGCTCGCTGTGGGGCTTCCCTCCACCGGGCGGCGCGGGTCCGGTGAACGCCCCCATGTCCCCTGCTGCAACGCCACCCCCGGCCGCGGACGGCAACACCGATTCCGAGCCGCCGGAGTAGCGTGTCATCCCTCCGGCACGCGCCCTGCACATGGAGACGGCGCCGTGTGGCGCCTGCTGGCGGCGACGTTCAGCCGTGTCGGGTAACGCCCGTCCGACGTTCAGCTAATACACTGTTGATTCCTATCAGACATCTCGCCATACCTTCCGCATTTGGTGACGCTTTGGTCACCGTCGGGCGATCAGGAGTGATGGGAGATACGTGATGTGAAGGTTGGGACTGGCAGGGGCGCTGGCGGCGATGGCGCTGCTCAGCATGACCGGGACGCGTCCGGCACGGCACGCCGAAGCTGCTACGACATGCCTGTTCGTAACCTCCGGGACAACCATGCGGTTGCAGGGCAACTGCACCACGGACAGTAGCATCATTATCCCGAACGGCTTCACGCTCGATGGCCAGGGGAACACGATCACCGGTGTGGACCCGCTAGCCGGCCATTTCACCGGCGGTGTGGTTCAGAACGGCGGCGCCGTGGCGCACGTCCGGCGGCTGGCGGTAACGGTCTCCGGACTCGCCAACGTCTGCGACGCCGGCGCGGCGCGCCTGCGCGGCATCCTGTTTGACGACGCGGGCGGCAGTATCCAGAACACCTCGGTCGTCAACATCAACCAGGGCCCCAGCGGCTGCCAGGAAGGCAACGCCATCGAGGTGCGCAACTTCAGCTCGGCGGTCGTACGCGATGTGAAGATCACCGACAACACCATCACCGGCTACCAGAAGACGGGTATTGTCGCCAACGGCCTGGTTAACGCGCGGATCGAGGGCAATACCGTGGATGGGCTGGGCCCGGTAGGCTATATCGCCCGAAACGGCATCCAGATCGGCTACGGCGCCACCGGCCAGGTGATGCGCAACACCGTCAATGGCAACTCATATACCGGCTCATCAGCCGTGTCCGGTGGCATCCTCGTCGTCGGCGGTCCGGGGTACGGTGGTGACTACGTCACCGGCGTGCAAATCGTGGGAAATACGATCACCGGCAATGATGTGGGTGTGTACCTCAGCAATTCCGCCGCGGACTATGGTCCACCGCCGTCCGCCACCAACAACCATGTCGTCAACAACATCATCAGCCACACCGCCGTGACGAACGGATACGTCTACCAGGCAGGCGTCTCGGATGCGGGCAACAACGACAAGATCATCAACAACACGATCTCCGGCGCGGGCTACAGCCCGTGTCTACCCGGCTTCTGCGCTGAGGTAGACGCTGACCTGAGCTTCACCAACCGGCCCAAAGTCCACGCCAACAAGTAACGACCCTACCGGCAAGCAGACCCATTCCCTGCCCCCTCCCGACGCCGCTCGCGGGGAGGGGGCTTTGATCTTCCGGCAGATATGGCGTGCCCCATTGTCAGTTGAGCGACAACGCGACGCGCACACCACCAGGGACAGGCTTCGCCGTTGGCTCGTCCAAACATGCAGGCGGAGCCGGCGCCGGCAAGGTAACGCCATCGGGGCAGGTGGCGCCGCTCAGGGCGGCGCGCTCCAGCGCGAACAGCAGCTCGAAGCCGGACAGCACGGCCGGAGACGGCATCACAGACTGCGCCCCTTCTCCGTGGTGCTGCCGGCTGTTGGGGCCAGGGCCAGGCACCCCAACGGCATCAGTCGTACGGGAATACCTCAGGATCCTGCCGGTGCGGGCACACCGGATGCGTGCGCGTCACCACGGATAGGTTGGTACAATGCGAGCACGATGGACACCGCCGTTCCGGCGCCGCCGGCCGCGCAACCACCCATGCCCCCCCAAGCCGTTCGCCGGCTGCTCGGCCTGCCGCTGCTATGGAAAGTGCTGATCGCCAACTCGCTGATCATCGCCTTAGGCGCGGTGACGGGCACGGTGATCACCGCGCACATGGTCCGTTCGCGCCCGGATGCGCCGCTGCTCAACCTGGTGCTGGTGCCGATCATCGCCGGCATCCTGATCAGCGTCGTCGTCAATCTGATCGCCCTGCGCGCTGCGCTCACCCCCTTGCGCCACGTGCGTGAGACCATCGATGACGTGCGCGGCGGCCAGCTGGAGGCGCGGGTGCGGCTGGGCCTGCTCACCGACCCGGAGATCCAGCAGGTGGGCGAGACGCTCAACGGCATGCTGGATGAGCTGGAGATGGTGCGGGACAAGCTACGTGCCCTCTCCGCCGGCATCATCGACGCCCAGGAGGAGGAGCGCCGCCGCATCTCGCGCGAGCTGCACGACGACACGGCCCAGACCCTCACCTCGTTGCTGCTGTATGCCAAGGCGCTGGAGCAGGGAGATGTGCCACCAGCGGTGCGCGAGGCACTGGCCGAGCTGCGTGAGGAGGTGGCACGCAGCCTGGAGGGCGTCCGGCGCATGGCGCGCGAGCTACGCCCGTCGGCGCTGGACGACCTGGGCCTACCGGCAGCGTTGGAGGGCTATACGAACGAACTTGCCCGGCGCACGGGGCTACCTGTCCACTACCGCGCAACCATCGGCGGCGAACGGCTACCGCCGCGGGTGGAGCTAGCGCTGTATCGCATCGCCCAGGAGGCGCTGACCAACGCCGCCAAGCACGCCCGCGCTGCACACGTTAACATCACCCTGGCGCGCGACGCGGACGCCATCACCCTGACCGTGCAGGATGACGGCGCGGGTTTTGAACCCGATCGGGTGTTGCCCGCCACCGGCGTGGGACTGTTCAGCATGCGCGAGCGCGCCGAAATGGAAGATGGCGCCCTCCTCGTGCGCAGCGCCCCCGGCGATGGCGCCACGGTGCAGGCGCGGCTGCCGCTGCGCCCCACGGTGCTCCGGGCGCCGCGCAACGCCAAGACTGAAGGATAAGCCATGGAGCGCATCCGCATCCTGCTGGCAGACGATCACCGGCTGGTCCGCTCGGGGCTGCGGCGGCTGCTGGAAACCCAACCTGACATGCTTGTGGTGGGCGAGGCCGGCGACGGTGAGGAAACGGTAGCCGAAACGCTGCGGCTCAAGCCGGACGTGGTGGTGATGGATGTCGCGATGCCCAAAGGCGGCGGGCTGGAGGCGACGCGCCGTATCGCGGAGGCCGGTATGCCCGCGCGGGTGCTGGTGCTGACTGCCCACGCCGAGGAGCAGTATCTCCTGCCGGTGATCCGCGCCGGCGGGGCGGGCTATCTGCTCAAGAGCGCTGCCGACGAGGAGCTGCTGGACGCGATCCGCACCGTGCACGGCGGCGACGCCTACCTGCCGCCGCCGGCCGCCGCCATGCTGCTGCGCGACTACATGCGCCGCTCTGGTGAGGGTGGCGAACTGGCTGAGCTGTCCCCGCGCGAGCGCGAGGTGGTGCGCCTGACCGCAGAGGGCTACGACGCCCGCGACATCGGCGAACGTCTGTATCTGAGTGCGAAGACCGTCGAGACGTACCGCCGCCGGGCCATGGAGAAGCTGGGGCTACAGTCGCGCGCCGAGCTGGTGCATTACGCCCTCAAGCACGGGCTGCTAGCCGCCGACGCGTAGCGCGCGGGCACGGCTGTCAGCGTTTTCCTGACAGGGCTGTCAGACTTTTGCGTGCGCGCCATCCGCCATTGCCCCACTTCTCAGCCCTGCAAGCTCGTGAAACGATAGACTGGCAAACCAGGGCAGCGACGGCGCCGGCCGGCGTACCCTCATGTGGCTGGGGAGCACACATGGGGCGAGCAGGCCGGCTCCGTCCCTGCCCTGGTTTGGTGTTAGGGCGCGCAGTCCGCACACCGCGGCTCACGCTCGCCTTCCGGGGCAGCCGGGGCGGTGGCGCGTGCGCCGCAGCGGCATACATAGCCGATGACGCGGGCGGGATTGCCAACCACCAGGGCAAAATCCGGGACGTCCTTCGTCACCACGGCGCCGGAGCCGACCATCGCCCAACGGCCGACGGTCACGCCCGGCACCAACACCGCGCCACCGCCGATGGCCGCGCCGTAGCAGGCCTTCGCCGGGCTCACGACCCAGTCCTCAATGCCCTTCAGCCGCCCATCCGGCATGATCGCGCGCGGGCGTTTGTCGTTGAGGAAGGCGACGTGCGGGCCGACAAACACCCCATCCTCCAGCTCGGCGCCCTCGAACAAGCTGACGCGGTTTTCCATCTTGCAGCGGTTACCGACGATGACCCCCTCGCCGATATACGTACCTTTACCGATGATGCACTGCTCGCCCACGTGGGCGTTTTCGCGCACCTGCGCTTCGTTCCAGATCTTGGTGCCATCGCCGATCTGCGCCGCCGGGTGCACCCGCGCCGTCTCGTGAATGAACACGCCCATCAGGCTGCTGCCCTCCTTCTGCCGTCATCGGGCATTGTACCGGCCAGCGGTGCTGAGCAAGCCGCCACCGACCGCCCAGTCGTGAATGCCGGTGACGATGCGCTCGGCGGCGTGGCCATCGCCGAACGGGCTGACCGCGCGTGCCATCGCGGCGTAGGCGTCGCCATCGGTGAGCAGGCGCGTGGCCGCCGCTTCAATCGCCTGGGGATCTGTCCCCACCAGCAGCGCTGTCCCGGCCTGTATGGCCTCCGGCCGCTCGGTCGTCTCGCGTAGCACCAGCACCGGTTTACCCAGCGCCGGCGCTGATTCCTGCACACCACCGGAGTCGGTGAGGATCAGGTAGCTGGCGGCCATCGCCCCGACAAAATCGAGATAGTCCAGCGGTTCCACCAGCCGTACGCGCGGATGGTCCCCCAGGGCGGCGGTGATGGCGGCGCGCACCACCGGGTTGCGGTGCATGGGGAACAGGAGCGCCGTATCGGGGAAGGAGTCCAGCACCCGCCGCAGCGCACCGCACATCGCCGCCATGCGCGCACCCCAGTGCTCGCGCCGGTGCAGCGTCACCAGCAGCAGCCGTTCGTGGGGTGAGACGTGCGCGGGCGACGGCAACGCGCCGCGCCCGCGGATCAGCCGCAGCGCATCCACCTCGGTGTTGCCGGTGACGGTGATCACGGCCGCCGGCACGCCTTCAGCCAGCAGGTGCGCCCGCGCCCGCTCGGTGGGGGCGAAGTGCAGATCGGCCACGGCGCTGATCAGGCGGCGGTTCACTTCCTCGGGGAATGGGTCGTGCCGCTGGTGGGTGCGCAGGCCGGCCTCGACGTGCGCAACGGGGATTTGCTCGTAAAACGCCGCGAGTGCGCCGGCGAAGGCACTGGCGGTGTCTCCCTGGACGATCAGCAGCCGCGGCCGCCGCTCGCGCAGCAGCCCGGCAATCGCGGCCAACGCACGGGCCGCCTGCTCGGCCAGCGGCAGGCCGGGAGACATCAATGCCAGGTCGGCATCGGGCCGGAGGTCGAACAGGGCCAGCACCTGATCCAGCATCTCGCGGTGCTGGCCGGTGACTGCCACGGTCTGCGCCACCCAGGGCGCCTGTGCCAGCGCCAGCACCACCGGCGCCAGCTTGATCGCCTCTGGCCGGGTGCCAAACAGCGTCATCACGGGCAGCCGCTCGGGCACCGATTTCTCCCTGGTCAGCCCGCGCGAACGGC
>WBZO01001088.1_pt1 | contig 46797 bp, 40 predicted proteins | sample 5204261 | NCBI WGS metagenome assembly WBZO01 (sample SAMN12412400, study PRJNA552823) | activated sludge metagenome | isolation source: activated sludge from anammox sidestream of wastewater treatment plant... | place: USA: North Carolina | collected 2017-09
CTACCATGGTGGCATACCGACTCACCCAGCGATAGGCCAGACGACGTCTTAACTTTTCATGGAAATAATTCTTGCCGTGGACCGTGGCCACCAGGGGAATTCCCATCAATGCAGCCACAAATGTACCTTGCACATTCGCGTCAAACTCGTGGGCATGGATGAGATCCACCCGCTCCTCCTGTAATAACTGCCGGAATTGATGAGCCCACCGCCAGTCCGCCATTCCCTTCGTCGGAATGACCTGAGTCCGTACACCTCGGGCTTCACTTCGGTCCTGAATCCACCCTGGCCGGAAAAGGCAGAGGATGGCACGGTATCTCTTTGGGTCAAGCGAAGCAGCGAGGCTGCTGATCACCCGCTCTGCTCCACCTGGTCCACTACTCGTCGAGAGGAACAGAATGGTCTTACGCTGATGAACCCTAAACATTGGATGGGGAAGTAAGGATTAACCCTCGCCGCAGGCCGTAGGTCAGATGCTTTGATTGCTCAACTCAAGAGCGATCCACGTCCAGTTAATCAGAAGATAGGAGAGCACAACTCCAAGAATCAGAACCTTTCTCTTTGATATTAGCCAATCTATTTTCCCTACCTTGCCATACAACCGCAACTGTTCGATGCTCTTAACTGCATATATTAGAAGAAGATAGTCCATAGCATCCCGATACCGTGGCGCCCCATACACTATGAATGCCACAACAATTGTATAAGAAATAAGTGACAGGCTAATGCACCAGAACCAATCTGGTCGGGAAAGGACAAAACCCACAACCCCTAAAGTTATTAAGATAGCACTGCATCCCCCCAACAGTAAGCTCAGTAGAGTAGCCTGCCGAGCAGTAAAGTCATAAAGCTCTCTAATCTCTTCCCGTTCGAATCTTGGCCACAAAAGCCACGCAACCTTCTTGAATCCTAACTCAAGGAAACGAAATGGGCGCTCTATGATGTAATTCAACGCAGCCTCTCTGTGCCAAGCATCGGATTGAGGAGTACCAAATCCCAGGCCATCAACCTCCTCTTCTTGCAGGTGACCCCATTTACCCGTTGCTAGCGCATTATTACCAATGTGAAGATTCACACCTGACGTGTAACTCAGAGGTAATGGCTTACCCCATACGATAGTATTTCTCCACATCCATGGGCTCAGTATGATTATCATTGCCAATCCAAAGAGGGCACAGCAGCGCAACCCTTCCATTTTAGTCTTCGATACTAAAGCTAAATAGCCGCCAAATACCAAAGGGTACACGACCGCAACTTCTCTAGTTAGAATACAGCACGCTACTAGAACACCGAGCACGATCGCCTTACTCTCATGAGCACGATCGGGATTTATTGAAATGGTCAACAGGATGCACAATAAGAATGTTGAAAACAGCGGCTCGCTCATAACGAAGGTATCGGCAATAACAAACGATGGGATAAGCCCTCTCCCCCAGAATCCTATCCAACCACCCGCAGTTCCGTTAATTCTCCGATTGAGAAAAAACACCAAGATACAGTTCACCACTCCAATACATGCCGTTGCAATCTGGCCAGTGACAAATGTTGAATTAGGGAAGACACTGAATACAGTTGCGAGAAAAACAAAATACATGGGAGCACGATAGCCAAACTCGCCTCCCCCACGTATCCATTCATTAGCCGATTGGGTTAGCTGCTGTGCGCCTGAGTAAAATGCTAGTTGGTCACCCTCTGGAGCATCATGATTCCCCCCCCACAGAATAATCATAATTCGCAAGATCAGTAGGGCAGTGGCAGCAAAAATCAAGCTACCCTTCATCGTATGTGTATCCATGCTTGCGTCCACCATTTAGGCCGTCGCACTTCGTGCAAGAGTGGGGATTGCTTGCCGTGTAGCCTCGCATCATCTTACAGAAGAGGGCTCCTCGAGAGTGTACCCGATCGAAGCCTCACTTCACTCTGCCCTACACGCTGACTTTTCACGTATGCAATTGTCGTATTCTTGAGCGCGACAGCAAGCGCCATCATAATCCAGAAAGTTGGATAGTAAAGGGTTGATATGAACGTGCTCGTCGCAAGGTACCCTATGAGACTACCCAAAATTGCGTTTCCAAAGCCGACAGCGTACATCAAATGGGCATCTTTGGGTTGCTCTGAGTTTTTAGAAGTTACGTGAGACCCTAGGGGGATAAATCGCATAATCCTGGTATCTCTGTAATTGAGGCAAACCATTGATCCGAATATGAGCACCCCCACAAGCCCTAGTTCGGGCAACAGAGTAAAGTATAATGAGTGTGCTTGGCGACCCGCTAAGGACTTCGTTTGCCAGGTGCGCCCCCCAAGATACTCCCCAATTGTCCAAGGAAAATTCGCTTGGCCAACCCCAAATATGGGGTTGGCCAAAAACATTTCCCAGCCAATTCCCCAGGTGAACATTCGTTGCCCCGCCGTACCGGACTCCATAGTACTGTCTTCCGTGATTGTACTCATCCTATCCCAATACTCCTGTGGAGCCGCGACGAGTACGAGACCAACAAGACAGATGCCGGTGACGAGGGAGAGGACCTTTCTAGGAGAGTAAAACCAACAAAACAAACCAACTGCCAATAGTCCAAGAAATCCACCACGAGAGGATGTGGCCACCACAGACATTACAAACAAACCTAAGAGCCCCAAGTAGAGAACCTTAGCACGCACATTGTTTGCGCTCTGATACATAAAGAAAGCCACCGGGACGGCCACATTCATTTCCATGCCGAAATCGTTTTCATCTCCTAACCACCCGCCCACCCCACGCCCCTGATGCAACATCCCATTGATCGCAAGCACCGTATGCACCCCCAACCACATAAAAATAAGTTTGTGCATGCGACTGGTGCTGTTGATGAAGGTGATGATGCCGAGATAAAAAAAGAAATACAGGGTCATGTCCTTCAACAGCATGGCGGCACGATAGTTGTTTGTCGCAAACGGAACCCACAATGCCATAAACCCAAGTAGAGCCAACCAGAGCTTAGTCTGTGGATTGGAGAAATTGGCCTTACCGGACAGGAACACTGCGAGAGCGAGGGAGGTGTCCAGCAAAGTGGGAAATGGAATCACTTTGAGTGGAGGGAAAAAGTCCTGCGGCCGCCCAAACTCAAACAACATGGCAAGCATCACAAGGTAAAACCCGATCTTGGATTCCTGCGCAACCTGACGCCCGGCAGGATATGGACCAGGAGCAGTTCTTGCCATGAATGGAGTTCTATCTGGATGCAAACTGTGCGGTAATGCCATGGATTGTTTACCGGATAGGATCAAACGTCCTCGTGGGTGCGCTGTTTAAGGTCGCCCCTGCGGACTTGTGAATCCGAAGGGGAGCTTCGAATAATACTTTGTAAGTGTCACCCTGCTTTTCTCAGAGCCACAATCATATTCGTTCGAAGGGACCGAAACGGTTGGGTCATGAGCAGGCGAATCCAGAGCAACTCCAGCGCCGCCAACGGCGGAAGCATGGCAAAGATGGCATCCGTCGCGATCAAATCGAGCTGCAACACCTCAAAGCCGTTTGCGCTGGCCAAGGCCTTCACCTGCGCCTCCGTATTCGCTTTATAGTGAGTCGGAAAAACATCGTGCTCTGCGCGTCCTTCCAATAGGTAAATAAGCTTACCTTTGAGCCATTCGGGAACCAGCTTTGAAAGAATCACGCCGTACCCGTACGCATTGGGCGTATGGAATAAAAAGACCCCCTTCGGCTTGAGAATACGACCGATTTCCTTGAACTGCTCATCCGGATTATCCAGATGCTCGACCACCATGTTCGCGGTCACCAAATCGAACGCTTCACTACGAAACGGAAGTTTGGTGACATCGCCGCGCAGCTTTTTCTTGATAGTGGGGTGTGCCTTCAGCGACGGAAGATCGTAGTCGATGCCGAAAACTGCCTTACACGTTTTCACAAGATGCCGCTCTTCATTGGCGCGCCAACTTGGGAGTATGGAATGCCCGCAACCAATCTCCACCCATTCCACTGAGGGGGTCACATGTCGCTTCAAAGCTTCCTCGTACCAATATTGTGAATAGCGAAGCGTCGGTGCAATGGCCGAGCGCATCGTCCAATACACGTTAAATAACCTCGACCGTAGACTCATTGGAATGCTTGGCCTCCCTCACCCCGCCATCATCCAGGTGATTTACCTGGCCACAGGCATGGTTTTTACCAAGACATCACAGGCCTGTTGGATCATCGCAAAGCAGATCTGGAAGTCTTTCATTGTTCCACTATACGGATCAGCGACTTCTCGCACCGACTGATCGTAGAACTGCCGCAAGAGGAAAACTTTCTGCTCCGCCTGTGGGTACAACCTCAACAGTCGCGTTCGTTGCTGCCACTCCATGACGATGATGACATCTGCCCAATCCACCTGTTCTTTATGGAGTGGCTGCGTGATATGTCCATCTAATTGGAGTCCGCTTTGTTCCCCAACAAGTCTGGCAAGGGGATGGGCCGGCTTACCCGAAGTCGTCTCCAACCCTGCGGACCGCACAGTTGCCGTCAGACCTTGCTTGAGCGCTAAGTGCTTGAGATAGGCCTCCGCGAGCGGGCTACGACAAATATTCCCTTTGCATACCACCAAAATAGACCGCACCGGCAGGGAAGGAGATTGCGTGTTGACCAGGACTCGATATCGCCAGATATCTATCACTGTACCCAGCGATCGTTTTACGGATCGAGCCAATTCCAACAATGAATAGGATGCCGGCCGCAGGCCCGACGCTGATTCTGTGTCAGACATACGTATTCCTCAGGTGACCTTGAGGTATCTCTTGATCTCAAACCAGGCCGGTCTCAGATCGTCTCTCTGCTCGACTTCGTAATGCAGGTCGCGTTCGAAAAACCGGCAGAATTCAAGTACGGCGTGGGCCTTCGACGGGCTTCCAGGAGGCAGATTCAGATTCTCATCAGAGATCCATAGTCGCATCAGAAGTTGATCAAGATCTCCCAACAACCATCGTGACTTCACTCCAAGCCGGTAAGCATTTTCAGGAACTGTTTGAGCCTTTCCCAGCGCCAGGTGTAACAGCAACAGCGGAAAATTCACTCCGGCATCCAGTGCTAACTGTAACGATCCCCAAAACCGCCCATTGATCTCCATCAACAGAGGAACCTCACTGTCTCTGTCGATCTTAAATTCGACCATGGCAACGCCATGCCACTTCACATCTTGCAACAAGCTGAGCGCAGACTCGACCATCACTTTGGGCAAGGGAATGCTCTCGCGCAAGACACTGACCCCTCCTGACGGAGGACGCTCACGGATACGGCGATGAGCGAACATCGCTAACGGCACCCCACGGTCCATGAGAACGAATAGTCCCTGCCCCTCGCCGATAATACGACGCTGTATGAGCGAAGGCCGTGAAAGATACGGCCTCTCGCGATAGAGATGGTACAATTCCTCACGAGACTTTGCGTAACAGACTGCGGTCTTTTCCCATTGTTCTCCGACATTCACCAAAGAATAGCCTGGCTTGACTACCACGGGAAATTCAGAAATCGTATCAATGAGACTATCCAGACACCCATCCGACACAAACACGGTTTGAGGTATCGCCACCCCGAGATCAACTGCTCGACGCATCAACCGATACTTGTCAGAGATATGTTGAAACACCTCGTCGGAGGGAGTCGGGAGGCGAGTATACTTTTCAAACTCTCCACGCACAGGCCCAATGACATGCATGGCAATGTCAGAAACGGGAAACAATGCATCAACCTGGTGCTTTCGAACTGTCTCCAACAGGCCGGTCACAAACTGTTCCGGGTTCTGATAAGGAGAGGCGTAGACCGCTCGCTGAGTGCAGTAGCGCGATGAACCAGCTAGCGATTTCTCGGTTTCTGCTCCGACAATAACGGCCACATTGTTGCGACCCAGCGCGCGCGTAACGGCAAGAGCCGCCCGCTCGTTCCCATCGGTGATCAGAACCTTCACGCCATACCCGCCTTGCAGGAAATGCGTTTCACGCTAGTGCCGTTCCGTTACCGGCCCAAACAATCGTAGGCAGAACAGAGGGATGGTGTTGGTAATGTCATTATGAATGCCAATACGCCGCAGAGCGTACCGATTTTGGGGCTTGCGGCCTTCCACACCCATCTGCACGCCAACTGCAGCCTCGTATCCGCATGTCTGGACCTGGTCTTGGATAGTTGGATCACTATTGCCGTTTGGGTAGCAAAACGCGGATACGTAATTAATGCGCTGTTCCAACAGCACCTGTCTGGATCTCGCAACTTCCTCCCACACAAGGTCGGGAGAAATAGTCGTCATGATGCGGTGAGAGCATGAATGGGATCCAAAAGATAACCCGCCAGCCGACATCTCTCGGACTTCGTCCCAATTGACAATGACGCGCCCCTCGGGAAGCATGACATCCAATTCTGCCACAAGAGCTGCAACGAGCTCTCGAACACTCTCGATTGGCAAACGCTTACACCATTCGATGACTCTATCAGCCACCTCCCCTGGACGAGTCCATTCATCGGAGGCGATTCCAACCTTCTGCCCGCCATGTCGAGCTAGAACACTGGAAAAACGTTCGTATGCTCGCTCGCTATTTCTTCTGCCGCTCAAAGCCCTGCAGATGTATGCCACCTGGTCAGGCCAGAACCACTCACGGCTACCTACGTAGTCTGTAGGCAAGAATATTGTCGCAGGGATGTTCAGTTTCTTTAGGATGGGATAGGCATGGTGATAGTTATCCAACCATCCATCGTCGAAGGTGATGACGCAGTATCGCTGTCGATCATTCCACACCTCCCGTTTCCACATGTCCAGCAGATCCTGTAACGATACAACGGTGAAGTTGTTCTTCAGAAAGCTCATATGCTGAGCAAATACCGTATCGTGTACGTACATCCCGGGCTGGACAGCTTGAGACAACACCTCCCCTGGCGTCAAAACCCGATGGTACATCACGATCACCGCTTTTCCACGGTGGCGCCATTGATGAAGCCCTGAAGCATGATAGAACTGAGCTGCAGCTGTTCGAACGGCGGATTTGACACTTCCAAACGCAGCACTCATAAGGTCAACCGATGCCGACCTAAAACAACGTGTAAATGAACGGAGCTACTGCAGAGCCCTGCGTAAGGACAATCAGACTGCCCAGCAGAACTAGCATGACAATAATCGGCAACAACCAGAACTTCTTCCGTTCCCTCATGAAAGCCCAGAGCTCAATCAAAAACTCGCCCATACTCCCTCCGTCCTGCCAAATCTAAAATTGTCTTTTCATGTGGCTCGGGGGCCTCGCCTCGCGCACCACTCGATAGGTTTGCGCCTCACGGTCCCACTTTCTTCCCATCGGATCCCAACCAAACAAGCGCATGACCACTCCCATTGGAGTGATAATGGCAAAATACAGCGCTCCAAGAATAATTCTGGTATTCACCCACCCCATCGCATGGCCTAACTTCATCCACCACTTGAACACGGGGGCGAGCAGCATTGGAGCGATCAGCCCCAGTGAAATGAGCCCTGCAGCCAGTCCCAAAGCCCATACGCGGAGGCTTTCTCCGTGACGAACCATGGGCCATAGGCCAATCAAGGCAAACACCCCACCCACAATCAGACCGAAATTTCGTAACTCATGGCGTGAAACGGTTGCTTCCATAACCACCTCGCGGAATCGACGTCCCCTACTTCGAACACTTACCGTTTAGAGGGCTCCCACTGAAATACTCGATCCCCTCGCACATACCTCAGCCAGGCATCAAGAATGGACAGGTTAACCAACACAAAGAAGGACGGGAGCCTCAGAAGATTAGTCTTGGGCACCCAGTGACACCAGGCATAGGCCAGAGCCATTGAGTAAAAGCACACCTGTGTCGCCAAAAGAACTTGGTAGAAAACGGACTCTGTCACAAGAGCAAGATTTGACAGGAGCGCACTTATCATTGCAAACGGGACCAGCCACCGACACAACTTATGGCTAAATAACTGCCAGGCAAAAAGCCCATAGCGAAACGGATTCAACATTGGCAGACTTCGCATAAGGACCGCAATCCCTCGTAAGACCGTGCGGACCTTGCGCTGGTATTCCTTCTTTTCATCGCTCAAATTCTTATAAAGCCCAACGCTTTGGGGGTCGGACACTCCGCGCAAGCCTGCACGCACGGAGTTCAACAAGGTATTGAAATCACTTTGCAAATCGTCGACCCAGGGAGAACAGACACTTCGACGGGCGGCGAAAAACGACCCGCTCAATCCGACTAAAGTATTGACCGTGGTTTCCAACTGTCGGAGCATCATTTCATACCGGACATAGGCACCTTCGCCACTTAAATTTCCGTCCTCATCAACAAACCGATCCACGCTACTGACACAACCAACCGTCGGATCGTTGAATGATTTCACGATATTGGCAATTCCATCGGGTGGCAGCGTCGTCGCCACATCGGAAAATACCAGGATTTCCCCTTTTGTCTGGGCCACGGCCAACTTCTGTGCAGCTTCTTTCCCCTTGCGTTCAACGGCACGAATGAGTCGGACGCCAGCAGTGGAATAAGATTTGACGATTTCGTCTGTTCGATCGGTGGAACAATCGGATGCAACCACGATCTCCAAGCGCCCAGCTGGATAGTCTTGTCCCAGCGTATTTTGAATTTTTTCTTTGATCCTGGCTTCTTCATTGTATGCAGTAATCACAAAAGAAACGGTCGGACAAATCTCACCCCCTTGGACGGTCCGGCACCTGAAGCGCGAGACCAGATATAAGATAGCAAAATAGCCTAGGTAGGCGTACAAGATAAAAGCAACAGACCCCCAGAATATACTCTCAACAATCCACATCATTTGACATCTGTTGCTACTGGTCCCGACTCTGAAGCGAACGGGTGTTCACTGAAAGCTCTCTCATTTGATATGGTGAAAGTCTGGGACATCTCGCTGACGATCACTTAATGCTATTGAAACACTATGGGGGCTGGCAGATCGGTGATGGATCGATCCAACGGTATGACAGATGCGCGCTACGTCACCCGCCGTGACCAGTTGATGCGTGGGAAGGGTAACTAAGCGTTCGGCAATACTCGCTGCGCATGGAAGCTTGTACCCAGAGAGTTCCCGATTCAACTCAGGGATCTGGTCGATGGAGGAAGGATACATACTACTGATGCCTAGTCCCTCCTCCTGAGCCAGTCGGCACAGTGAGGTTTTTTCCTCGGCTGAGCCCATCAGTACCGGCAACCTCAGATAAACGTCCCCATCCGAATCAGAAGACTTGATCGGCTCGACGCCCTCACGACCAAGGATATCGAGCGCCTGCTTGGCCCGAGCCCTTCGCCAATTGTTGGAGGAGAGAAGCCGCGTGTTCCATCCGCGCAGGAGTTCCGCACGAAACGCGCCCATACGAGTCACAGGAAAGTCGGTATAAAATTTCGTTTCGCCCAGTCCCAAGAACGGAAGGCTCGCCGGCAACCAATAGACAGCAGGATGGGTCAGGAGTTTGGTCAGTACCACTTCCAACCAGTTCCTCAGCATCTCACAAACAGATTCCTGGGGAATAGCATCGTACTCACGCGCAATGGCTTTTCCAATGAGATCATTATTCGTAAGAATGGCGCCTCCTGCGCCGCAAGAAACATTTTTTCCTCGTCCGAAGCTCACGAATGCGACGTCCCCTATGGTTCCCAGGCGACTCCCCCCATGAGTTCCCCCAAGCGCCTGGGCGACATCTTCGACTACAAAAACTCCATGCCGCCGACACAAATCAGCGACACGTGCGACATCGCATCCAATTCCAAATAAGTGAGTCACCAGCACACAGAGGGTCTCGTCATCAAGCTCGTTTGAGAGCTGCGCAAGATCGAGGTTCAAGGAGTTTTTCTCAACATCGCAGGGCACTACAGAACATTCTGCTCGCACCACTGCAGAAGGTACAGAAAAACAAGTGTACCCAGGCACAACGACTCGATGCCCCTTGGAAAGATTGCGCAAGGCTAGGAGAATAAGCGTAAGGGCGGCCTTACCCGATGAAACAAACCAGACGTGTTTTACCTCGAAATACGTCCGAAATTCTTCCTGAATGGTTTCCAATGCGGTCTGTGGCCGTATGATCCCCCATAAACTCCGCAGAATGTCTTTCCATGGAATTGGGGCCGCGACTGGAGGGAGCGTTCGTTGGATTCTCATGGGAGATACTTTACAATGCCTGGGCCCAAGGCATTCGTTAACCAGAGTGGCATGCACTGCCACATTCTTATCGCGAGGGCATACCTGGGATTTTGAGGATTGAGTTGCGGCATCTGCCTCCCCGTGTTCAACCAGTAGTACCAATGCAGTTGCTTCGGTTTGGCTCCCCACTGCTCCTTGAAACGGTAGGTACCACTATCCGGCGTTGAGCGCCCAAAATCGAAAACATGGAAACCTTGCTGGCAAGCGTGATCGAGAACTGTACTATACAACAGCATATTGGGCGCCAGCTTGTTGAAGCGTTTGTCTGAGGCAGCCCAAGGGATTTCAAGCGTAGACCGAAATCCGTATAGAAAACCCGCGGCTACCGGCTTTCCCTCGTAGGCCACCAGACAGATACACGCCTCCTTTGGAAACACATCGAGAATCTTCGCAAAAAAATCCTTTCCGTAAACAGGCGTCCCCAAATCACGCATACAACGCGAAAAAACATCGTAAAAATCGTTCAGGCATTCGCTCCCTCCGATTCTCGTTACCATGCTTTCCTTCTGGGCACGGCGGACCTGGCTTCGAAGCTTCGAGGGAAAGCCCTTCCACAATTCCTCGTAGGAACCGGGCAGCATGAGGCGCATAGATACTTTACGCGGACTCGATACCCATGAAGAGCTGATGACCTCTTGTTCTCGTAATTCTATATGCTCCGCATCGAGCGCTTGAGCTTGGTTGATGGCCGCTTCTTGAAGCTGCTCTCGACGCTCAGTGGAGTCTGCGAGAAGCCCGCCATAATTGACAAAAGGCAGTGACACTAGAAACCGCCCAAAAATCCTACTCGCCAGAAGAACCATGGGCAGCACGCCACGTACGGATCCATCAGGCGTTTTTGCGGTTAGGTAATACGTTGGGTGTCCAAACGACTCTTCGATGACCCGACGCCATTCAATCAAGTGGTACCCGGTCGCTTCAGGAACGCTCAGCACAAACTCGTTCCAGGCCGCCGCCTCGGCATGCGTGCGCCCCACGATAGAACAGATCAACGACATTTCCCCCACAGACATGCTACTTCGCTGTCCTATGCGGATACTCCCTCAAGCACGGCCGCGAGCTTACCGGTCAAAGTGTGATAGTCAAATTGGTTGACCATACTACCGGTCGGAGCGACGAAACTCCGTTTACCATCGATCAACTCACGTAACAAATGCTTGATGTCTGAAACTTGGTTGGAGGTCCTTACCCCCAGCGAATAACGCTCCACTAGATTCGCCGTTGCGCCCTCCCCTCCTATCAAGAGAAGCGGGCGACCGGTGGCAATATATTCGTAAATTTTTGCAGGCACTTGGAGTGGAGACTCCGGCTGAAGGACCAACAACACACTGGCTCGCTGCATTTCCCGCAAGCACAGGCTGTGCGGCACCGGAGGCTCGCGGCGAAGAAATCCCGTTTTTTCCAGTTCATCTGCGTATCGGCCGCAAACCTGGTCAGTCGTATCCCAAGAGCCGACGAAGCGTAGTCGGATATCGTCAGACTTGAGATGGCCATCACGAGATAGTTCATACACGGCTTGGAGCAACATACGCGGGCTTCTTTTTCCATACACCGTGCCAAAGTGGCAGAGTTCGTACCGGGCTCCGATTACGGAGACATACTCCTTCCCAATGACCGCGTCAGGACGAAAGACTTCCCGGTCGAAGCCGTTGGGAATACAGCTGCATCGGTCTTTCAGGGCGGGGTACTGCATGAGAAGTCGGTCTCGGAGCTCTTGAGTGTTGGCAATAACGTGAGCCGCAGATTTGCAAATCCGATGCTCAAGGGTCTGGGATTTCTGAGTTAACGCTCGAGAGCTGAAGGAATAGTACGGATTGCAGGTCCACGGATCTCTGTAGTCTATCACCAACGGGCGATCAAATCGCTGGGCCAGCGCTGCCCCGATGAGGAAGCTGGTCCAAGGCCCCCCCGTCGCAAATATGACGTCGGGAGTGCCGTTTTTTGAGATTTTCCGCCAATGCTTCAAGGCGGGACGGTACCAGCCGCATTGACGATCGGGATAGGCAAAGGCCCAGTCCAGCAGTAAATCCTTAAGAGGATTCCGAGTGACAGTCGTTTTCTCCGCGGAGGTCGCTTGATTCGCAAGTGAACGATCGGGGATAGGGTCACGGGAACTACTGCCCCAAAGTACACTCTTAATCTTCTCCCTGCAGAGAAGAAGTTCCTGAAGCCGGTCCCGGTAGGGAATCCGAGTCACGAAAACGGTCTCAGGAACACGCTGCCCCAAATTGGTATCGAGGGGGTGAGCTGGATAGATGCAGTCGGGAGTCGTAGTCAGAACTTGAGGTCGCCACCCGAAGGTTGGGAGATTTCTGCAGAAGGCCAGAGGCCGCATGGAGCCGCTCGCGGCAACCGGCGGAAAGTAATAGGCTACCATGAGAACGCGTTTCACCCGTTCACCGCCGATCATCAGGAGTATTTATCGAAGCCAGCACGCTGATCGAATCATCTCCCCCTGAATTGCTCTCGCAGCACTTTGACAATACGTTCCGATGCATGACCATCCCACATTGGCGGCGGCGGGAGCGACGGAGGAACAGTGGTCAATGCAAGCATGGCCTCATCCAGAATACGTTTCGGATCCGCGCCGATCACTCGATTGGTCCCATGGGTGACCGTGATTGGGCGCTCTGTGTTTTCACGGAGCGTCAGACAGGGAATCCCAAGGACCGTAGTCTCCTCCTGAATACCCCCTGAGTCAGTCAACACAAGTCGCGCATTCGCCACCAACGACATGAAATCCAGGTAGCCAATAGGGTCCATGCAATGCACGCCTCGGGTCGGCGTCGGAGGAGGACCAAAGTAAAGGCCCTGAGCCATTCCACCAATCGATTCGATAATTTTCTTCGTGCGAGGATGGATCGGAAACACTATCGGAAGTCGTTCGGCAATCACTTGTAAGGTGGTGATTAATCCCTTAAGAGTCACACTGTCGTCGACATTCGATGGACGGTGCAGCGTTGCAACGGCGTAGCCAGCCTTAGACAGGTGTAGCCGCTCAAGAATCGACGAATTGGCCCACAACCGACGCGACGCTTCTAGGGAGTCGATCATGACATTTCCAACAAAGAATATCTTCTTCTCCGGAACGCCTTCGGCAAGAAGATTACGACGCCCACTTTCTTCGGTGACAAACAAATAGTCGGAGATGGCATCAGTGACGAGACGGTTAATCTCCTCCGGCATGGACCGGTCGCCGCTGCGGAGTCCTGCCTCTACATGCGCGACAGGGATATGGAGTTTCACTGCCGTCAAGGCAGCTGCCATAGTGGAGTTGACATCACCGACAACTACGACGAGGTCCGGACGCTCCCGCTCCAGGATTGGTTCCAACCGCTTCATCACTTCAGCGGTTTGGACGGCATGGGTACCGGAACCCACGTCCAACGAGACATCCGGCAGGGGAATTTGCAGGTCTTCGAAAAACTGTCCCGCCATTTTCACATCGTAATGTTGCCCCGTATGGACCAGGATCGGCGTCAGATGGTTGTGTCGGCGCATCTCTCTTATCAGGGGTGCAATTTTCATAAAGTTTGGTCTGGCACCGACGATGTTCACGAATTTCATTGATGGCGTACCTTTGGTGGATTTCACATGCTCTGCGTGCCGACACTCTATCGAGCCATTGATTCCGAACGGCCGATGGGGGGGCCAGTTACTGAGTTCTGCTGGAAGGCATCGGGTGTTGTCGGACTAGTCCGGAGAGAATCTCAAACTCTGCAACATGAAAAAATCGGTTAGCAAGATCGACCTGGCCTCGATGATGCCGGTCCAGATCAGCCAGCAAAATATCAACGTTATATATCCCCTTCTCACGGGTTGTTCGACTCCCCAACACATCCCGTAGAGGTTCATAGAGGTCATGTGCAAACCATTTTCGACTTGCAGTGGGGAAGCCCATCTTGTCGACTCGTGTCCTCACCGAGTCAGGAATTCGGTCCTTCATCGCCTCTCGCAAGATGAACTTGTTCCAGGGGCCACGGATCTTCCACTCATCTGGAAGCGCAGAAACAAATGACACTAATCGATAGTCAAGAAAAGGAAGCCGCGCCTCGACTGAATTGGCCATAGAATTGCGATCTTCAATTCTAAGGTACAGCGGTAATGGCGCAGTACTCACGGACTGCTTCAGCGCGGTGCCTAGACCTGCTGATGTTGGAGGCTCGTCTTCGTACAGAAGATGACGGCCGAGATCAGGTGAGAACCATGGGTTCCCTCTGGCGGTTCTTCTACGCTTTGCCAGAGCCCATTGTCTGTAGGCATCAATTCTGTGTAACTCCCACGAGAGCAAGCGAAGTGCCGCGTCGCTCGCAAGGCGAGCGGGATTACCGCCATGAGCTGCGGTATACGCAAGAATGGCCTTCCATGCAGCCCCCGCCCGTCCATGCCGGATCAATCCGAGCCACGAGTCTTGAAAGTAACTTGAATATCCACCGATTGTCTCATCGGCTCCTTGTCCATTCAGCACGACGCGAACACCGTGTGCCGCAGCAAGGCGCATGAGCTGGTATCCAACGACCGCGGTCATGGTGTGGACCGGCTCATCTTGGTGCCATAGCATGCGGCTCACATCGTTCCACAATTCGATTGGACTGGTCTGAAGCGACCGCAACTGCGCATGGGTCTGAGCCAACGTGTCCGCGATATACTTTGACTCATCAAATTCCTTGGCCATATAGCAGAAGGCTTGAATCCCCCCTGCATCTCCACTGCTGTGCTCCCCATGATATCGAGCGGCAGCACAGATAATTGCTGTTGAGTCCAATCCGCCGGACAAGCATACCCCCACAGGAACATCGCTACGCATGCGGATCCGGATCGAATCTTCAAAAATATCCGCAAATGTAGCAGGAGGATCCTCACACGCAACACTGGGCAGATTATCCAGAGACCAGAACGACCATCGATTCCATCCACCATCGAATGACAGCTCAAATCCCGTTCCGGGTGGAATCTGGAGGACACCCTCGTAAAATGTCTCCACTTGAGAGTCCAAACGCCCGTCAAAAAGAAACTTGGCAGCCACATGCCAGTTCATATCCGTCTCGTAATAGCCGGAAGCACGCAAGGCCTTGATTTCAGAAGCGAACTGAACGACATCGGCACTTTGAGTGTAATAGAGCGGCTTGACACCAAAGCGGTCACGAGAACCAAAGAGCCGACGATGCTCACGGTCATAAATGACGAAGGCCCACATTCCGTTCAATTTCGGCAAACACTCCCGCCCCCATTGCCGATAAGCAGCCAATAAGACCTCACTGTCGCCACTGGAACGAAATACATGGCCCAACGCACTCAGCTCGGTCCTCAACTCGATGTAATTGAAGATTTCCCCGTTAAAGACAAGGACGTGCCGCTCGTCAGGACTGACCATTGGTTGATGGCCGGCGTCCGACAGATCAAGGATGGAGAGGCGACGAAACCCCATCCCTACCGCCCCATCCATATAGATGCCACGATCATTGGGGCCGCGGTGAATCAAGCTCTGAGCCATTCGCTCAATAGCCTGTCGTTCGATCGGTTTCCCGTTTACTCCAAATGCAACGGCAATTCCACACATTGCGAGTTAAGAGCCTCCGCGAGTGTTCCCCTATTCTCCGCCTCTATTTCGCAATCACCTGTCGAAAATACTCCGTTGTTTTCCTGATTCCGTCTTCAAGCTCTACTTTTGGCTCCCAACTCAACAGGCTCTTTGCCCGTGTAATGTCCGGTCGACGAACTTTGGGATCGTCTGCTGGAAGCGGACGTTCCTCAATCTGACTCCTTGAACCGGTCAACTTCAGAATAATTTCAGCAATCTGACGAACAGTCAGTTCGCGTGGATTGCCGATATTGACAGGGTCGTGGATGCTTTCCAGAGTCGCATCAGGTTTTTGAGTGAGAAACTTAGCGCGATTAGTGCGCTCTTCTACTGATTTATCGGATTTCACCATCAACAGCGCCACGATACCACGAACCAGATCGTCGACATAACAAAAGCTACGAGTCTGAGTACCATCACCGAAGACGGTGAGCGGCTTTTCCTGCAACGCCTGCACAATGAAATTGGACACCACACGACCATCTTTTGGCCTCATCCGAGGTCCATAGGTATTGAAAATTCGAACGATCCTCGTGTCCAGGCCATGATAGCGGTGGTAGGCCATCGTCATAGCTTCTGCAAACCGTTTCGCTTCATCGTAGACTCCTCGCGCCCCAATAGGGTTGACGTTACCCCAATAGGATTCTGGTTGCGGGTTAAGTAGGGGGTCTCCATATACCTCCGAGGTGCTGGCAAGCAAAAATCTCGCGCCCTTGGCTTTTGCAAGCCCAAGCGCTTTGTGGGTTCCCAATGCGCCTACCTTGAGGGTCGCAATCGGCATTTCCAGGTAATCCTGGGGACTGGCAGGAGAGGCAAAATGCATGACCGCGTCTAGTTGACCATCGACATGCAGATAATCACAGACGTTATACTTCACAAAACTGAACCGAGGATGCCCCATGAGATGCGCAATGTTTTCCGTTCTTCCAGTGATTAAGTTATCCAGCACAATCACGTCATGACCTTGACCGATCAGAAGATCTGACAAATGACTACCAAGAAAACCAGCTCCCCCCGTGATCAGAACTCGCATAAGTTGCCCTCCTCAGGCTCTCCGCCGCATTGTTAGTCCAGTTCAAACTCTTTCTTCCAGTCAGAGTCGCCTTCGAGCGGCTTCTGCTCCGCCTTGAATAGCACACAATTTTCGAGAACCAGCACATCCATTTCCGTCCGCATGAAACATCGATAGGCATCCTCAGGTGTGCTGACAATTGGCTCTCCACGGACGTTGAAAGAGGTATTCACCAATACGGCATGACCGGTTTTAGCCTCAAATGCCTTAAGGAGCGCGTAGTATCGGGGATTGGTCTCCTGATGTACCGTTTGAACCCGCGCAGAATAATCGAGGTGTGTCACCGCCGGAATATCCGAACGAGGAACATTCAACAGGTCGATACCCCACAGCCCCTTCTGCTGTTCATTGATTGGTATACGGCGCTTTTCGATGACTGGTGCTACTAATAACATGTAAGGGCTGTCTGCATTCAAATCAAAGTAATCAGACACCCGTTCTCGCAGAACAGAAGGGGCGAATGGCCGAAAGGACTCTCGATACTTAATTTTCAGATTCATCACGGATTGCATGGTTGTGTTACGAGCATCGCCGAGAATGCTTCTTCCTCCCAACGCTCGCGGGCCGAATTCCATACGCCCTTGCAACCAACCGACAACCTTGCCCGCGGCCAGCTCTTCGGCGACTCGCGAAAACAGGGCATCATCATCCAATCGAAGATAGGGCGCGTCGATTTTATTCAGATACGTTTCTATCTCATCATTCGTATGTGCGGGGCCCAAGTAGGATCCCTTGATGCCATCCTTCGCAGGATTCACTTTGCGCGGCTGCTGTTCGAACTGATACCACGTCGTCAAGGCAGCGCCTAAGGCACCACCAGCATCCCCGGCAGCAGGTTGGATCCATATGCCTTTGAAAGGTCCCTCCCTCAAAATGCGGCCGTTTCCAACACAGTTAAGGGCAACACCTCCCGCCATGCAGAGATAATCGACTCCGGTCTCCTTCTGCAAGGTCCGAGAGAGGCGCAGCATTACTTCCTCTGTTACCTCTTGCACCGACCGAGCCAAATCCATCTCGCGTTGCGTAAGTTTTGACTCAGGCTTCCGAGGAGGACCACCAAAGACTTCATCAAACTTGTTCCCCGTCATAGTGAGACCGGTACAGTAGTTGAAGTACTCCATGTTCAACCGAAAGGTCCCATCTGGCTTAAGATCAAGCAGATGTTCGTAGATCGCTTTTACATACTTCGGCTCCCCATAGGGCGCAAGCCCCATAACTTTGTACTCGCCTGAATTCACCTTAAATCCAGTGTAATACGTAAAGGCTGAATACAAGAGTCCGATAGAATGAGGAAATGGGATGTCCCATAACGGAGTCAACACATTGCCCTCTCCTAGCCAAGCTGAAGTTGTCGCCCATTCTCCCACTCCATCCATACACAAGACGACCGCCTTCTCATAAGGCGAAGGGAAAAATGCAGATGCCGCGTGGGACTCATGGTGTTCCGAAAACAAAATGGGCGACAGCGCAGAAGCCGTCAGTTCAGGGGCATGAAGGAGAAACTCTTTTTGAAGCAGACTTTTTAATAGAAGCTTTTCCTTTAGCCACACCGGCATAGCGGCAACAAACGACTGGATACCTTGAGGAGCAAAAGCAAGGTATGTTTCTAGCAGTCGCTCAAACTTGATCAATGGTTTGTCATAGAAGACGAAGTGCCGAACATCTTTCAGCCCGATCTGCCCCTCACGAAGACAAAAGTCTATCGCCTTGTGCGGAAATCCAGGATCATGTTTTTTTCTAGTAAAACGCTCTTCCTGCGCTGCCGCTACGATCTCGCCATCACGAACCAAACAGGCAGCGCTGTCATGATAAAAAGCGGATACCCCCAAAATATTCATCACTTTCGTTTCCTCTACTACCAACGCAACTTATCGCACTACAAACCTATCTAGACTATTAATGGGAGGACAGCATCATGCACAGTTGAGGATTCCTTCGAACAAGCGTTCATACTGTTCCACCAACCGTGGGTAGTCATACTGCCGTTCCACTAGTGCAAGGCCATTCGCCCCAAGACGGGTACGCAATTCCCGGCTTCCTAGCATCTGTTCTATCGCAGCTGCAAGAGCATCAACATCACACGGAGGCACTAAAATGCCATTGTAGTCGGTTTTTACGAATTCTGGTATTCCTCCTACATCGGATGCAACGATAGCCTTGCCAAAAGTCATGGCTTCAAGCAGAACAATGCCGAATGGCTCGGATCGAGATGGCAGCAGAAAGAATTGGCTCTCAAGCATCAAAAAAGGGATATCATCACTATGAATCTCGCCAAGAAACACCACCATGTCATTCACCTTCAACTCCGCAGCCATTCTGCGCAGACGAACCTCTTCGGGACCATCACCAGCTATGACAAACTGGATTCCGTTCGATTTTTGTTTAACCTTCTGCAAAGCCAGCAAAAGAATGTCTAGGCCTTTTCTCTCGTGCAACTTCGCCACCGTCAATACATAAGGTTCTTTGAGCCGAATTTGATGACGATTCTGGTCATAGGCCAAAACACGGAGCCGCTCAATATCCACTCCGTAGGGTAAATAAGTCCGCCTTACCTTGAGGCCTTCTACAAGACTCTCTGCTTGTGAGAGGAGACTCGCTGAGTGCGCCAAGAGCCAGTTGCTTCCCTTAATAGAGCTGCGAACTGTCTCCTGCCCTATGCGATGCAACAAGTGCAAAGACAATATATCGTCACCATGAATCCCAATTACCAACTTAAATGGCATAAAGAGCCGCAAAACATGAAAGTAAAAGACGTTCGGAAGCGGGTATTCAATGCTCACCAGGTTAATCTCGTGTTTAGCAATAAATTCCGCCAATTTCCAAAGCGTTGGGATGAAGAAACAAAGCGTCGCGACGAACCCTTTCATGGGATTGTCGGGAAACCAGGAGGGTCTCATGTAGAATTCATACACAGTACCGTGCTGGCTGCTTGCGCATGGTGTGATCGTGTCGGATTCGCCAGAACGAAGAACCACAACCCGATGACCACGATTACTTAAACATCGCCGAATATCTTCTACGAAGGTTGCAACTCCGCCAGTTTGCGGGGGAAAGAACGGGGTAACAAAAAGTATGTTCATGATCGCTTCCCATACTTTGTCGAGCCATGGGCCAGCAACCTCTGCCCCTGAACAAACATCTCCTCGCTATATAATTTCAGCAGATCAAGATATAAGGCAAACGTCCAAGGCCGGCCTTTAAGAAGCTTCTTTATCCGGCTTCTAGATCCAGAAAACTTTCCTGCTTTTCTTTCAAGGTACGCTAATTCTCGATGTTTCGAATGAAGTTCCTCCGCCACAACCTCCTTCATGCTCTTGTCAATCTTTCCCGTGGCCACTTCCTTATCAAGAAGACTCTGATAGATTAGGACTACATCTTCCAAAAATCGTGTACCATCTGTCATGAGGCTTCCGCGGCGCCAGCGATATTTCCCCAAAGGAGCAGAGATGTAGCCAAAGGCAAACCCCTCAACGGCAGCCCTCATCCAGTGATGATAGTCCTGCGCAATCGGAAGTCGATCATCAAAAGAGCCCGCGCGATCAAAACACTCTCGTCGCTCTACTACGGTGAGAGTTTGGATATGACATCGCCGGATTACTTGCTCAAGACATTCACCTTGCGGAACTGACCTTTGTGTCTCATGGTTAAAGCGCGAGTAAAGAATTCTGTCATCTTCGTCTATTACGGATACGTCACTATGAACCAATCCACACTTTTTATGCGCATCCATGAATGCAATCTGGGAGTCCAATTTGTTCGGGTACCACATATCATCAGCATCCAGATAGGCCAGAAACTCACCCGTTGCACGACTTATTGCCACATTGCGAGCTGCAGAAACGCCGCTGTTCTTTTGTTGAATCCATTGAACGTTTTTTTCGTAAAGAGAAAGAAGATTGCGGGTATGGTCTGTTGAACCATCGTCAACAACAATAATTTCATAGTCTTTATAATTTTGCTGCAGCGCACTATCAATTGCCCGACCCAGGAAACGCTCACAGTTGTACGTGGGGATGATGACTGAAACACGAGGCATGGCGCGTGGCCCCTTAAATATAGTGCTTGTGTGCCTTGACTACTTCTTTAGAAGAACGCATTAAGGCGATGGTTTTTTCCACTGCTGACTCCCAGGAAAACCACTCTTGCGCGAACTTCAAGGCTCCGGTCTGCAGACGTGTCCGAAGATCTCCATCATTCATAACTTGGAGTAGCAGCTCTGCCAGCCCTTCATGATCTCGTGGTGCACAGGTCAGCACATTCTCCCCATGAACAAAGGCGCCATCCATCATGGGGCCTCTCGTCACGATCACAGGAAGTCCGTGCGCAATCAAGGACGCGAAGGAACTGTTGTTCAACTGCACGCCTTCTAGAAATGGTAATACGCTCACATCCGAGGCATGTAGATAGAGCGACGCCTCCTCCTCCTCAGACTTGAATGCACCAGTCCAAATTGTCTTGGACTCTAGGCCAAGCGTCCTATGAAGCCTCTGCATCTCGTCAAAATAAGAGCCAGCACCCTCCACTGCCAGATCAACTTTTCCACCAACGAACAACAGCCTGGCATGAGAATATTTCTCTGCCACAATCGCAAATGCACGTAATAGCGTCTCGATCCCCTTGATTGGGTACAGATAGCCAAAAAATGTAACTACAAACTCCTGTCCCGTAAGCCCTAGCCGCTGACGGCCGCGCGCCCTCGCTCCACCTCCCTCATTTGATGCGATCAACAGATTCGGCGGAGGGGGGATTAATACAACCTTCTGTTCCGCAGCGGGCCATTCCTCAGTCAACATCGCGCGATGTCTCTCACAAAGGGCGATCACTGCATCGCTATCACGCAAGAGCGTTCCGGAACTGTAGGCCACTCCCGCCGGTCCCGCCCATCGAACCATCAACTTGCGAAAGACCCGCGCAGGTATGCTGGTCTTAGATGGATCAGCTCCAACGAACGCACTTTCGTATCGCGTGACAAAAGGAATGTCCCGGAAAAGACGTTTACACAGGGTCGGCAGAAACGTGACCATTGGATGGAACTTGTACATCAAACCGATGTACATCAGAAAAAATGCATCCACCTCACAACTCCGGATAAAGGAGCGGACTCGCAATAGTTCGGCCCAGCCCCACTCCCGCATGATCGGATAGACATGAATTCGGCCATTGTTCGTTCCGCGATTACCTACTGAAGTCAAAACGTGAACTTCAACGCCACGGTCTACGAGTCGTTGGCATAAATGATAGGTATTGGTTGCCTCCCCCGCATGCATGGGAGGGTAAGCCGCTGAAATCACCAACACTTTCATTCGATGAAGCCTCTGATTACTACGACAACGATTCTTCGTTAGGCCGTGGCTTGGACCGACGCCCCTCGCTTTAACCATGACTCGTGGATTTCACCGAAGATTTGCGCCAGGTTTTTCGTAATGCTCCAACTTGGATAATGACTCTTCATTTTCCTGAGATCACTGATGTAGCAAATGTGATCGCCCTCTCGGTTCTTTTCCACGTATTCGTACTCCATTTTTTGTCCAGAAATGGACTCGATCATCTCAAAGGCTTCGAGAATCGAACAGCTATTTTCACGCCCCCCGCCCAGGTTGTAGACTTCTCCACTTCGCGGGTTTTCAATGAATGCATGGATAAAACGAGCCACATCCAAAGAATGGATATTGTCCCTCACCTGCTTCCCTTTGTATCCGAATATGCTGTATTTCTTTTTCTCTAAATTGCACTTAACAAGGTAACTTAGAAAACCATGCAGCTCTACGCCGGAATGATTCGGCCCTGTGAGACATCCCCCACGCAAACAGCATGTTTTCATCCCAAAGTACCGTCCATACTCCTGAACCATGACATCGGCTGCCACCTTTGACGCGCCAAATAAGGAATGTTTTGATTGATCGATCCGCATCTGCTCTGCAATACCATTCCAGTCTTGAGGAGATGCATAGTCCCACCGTTTAGTCTGTTCAACCAGAGGAAGCTCATTCGGCGCATCCCCATACACTTTATTCGTGGACATGTGCACAAACACCGTCTCACGTGCATGCAGCCTCGCGGCCTCAAGTAAGTTGAGCGTTCCCACCGCGTTCGTGTCGAAATCATCAAATGGGATCTTTGCTGCAAGGTCATGCGAAGGCTGCGCCGCTGTATGTACGATCGCATCCGGTCGCAATTCTTCAATGAGACCAAGCACACCCTTCCGATCTCGAATATCAAGTTCGTGATGTCTAAATGCTGTCAACTCGTGCTGCAGCCGTCGTTGGTTCCATCGGGTATCACCACTGGGTCCAAAGAATGCCGCTCGGTTGTTGTTATCGGCCCCATGGATAAACCATCCCTGCTCATGAAAATACGCACACACCTCCGAACCAATGAGTCCAGATGAGCCGGTGACAAGCATTCGTTTCATAGTCTGACCGCTCCTCCTCTTACCTGATGATCAACTCACAGACTCCACGCAAACGATGCGATCCCGCTTTGAATTCTTCTCAAAACGTTTGGCGATTACATCCACACCCACTCTATGCCTTTCTTGATTTCAAAGCCCGCCATCAGAAGTATGCACCTTCTCGCCATAGCTCATCGTCTTCAGGCTCGCTGCTGCAATATCTTCCATACAGACTATCTTGTGGAAACTTCTCCGAAAGATCGCGCTAGGTGACCTGGGACTTAAGCAAATACGGCTCCCAAAAATCCCGATCGTACCGAGGCCAGGCATGGCACCCAAATGGAAGACACTCGTGATTCAATTCGAAACAGAGTCGCGGAGCTACCTCAAAAGCAAACCTCAAACCCATTTCGACGGTGGCAACTTTAAACTCTGGCATATAGTGTTTGGCACGATCAGACCAGAAGTGATCTTCGTTCCTTGACCCGTCTAGGCGCAGGTGCCATTGGTTCATTTCGCGTCGTGCATTATTGAAATAGGAGAATTGCTTGATTATTTTCTTCGGCAGGAGAAGTGCCTGCATGTATGAGGGCTGTCGGGCGATTTGGCTTTTCCAATATTCTTCGGGATCCATCCAATGTATCCGGGACCGACAGACTTTCAAGAAACTATCGATTCTCCGCAACGACAGTCCCCCATTGCCTACCCTAGCTTCTTTCACCCAAGGACTATCCGCACACGGAATCCAAGGAGGCCCAATATAGTCTAATCCAGCATCACACCAGGCACGAAGTTGATCCGAGAAGACCAGAGCATCGAGATGATAAATCAGCATATACTGATAATCAGAGAATGAGGCATAAAAATGTTCGGACAATAGCAACCGCGTGTTTGCCACTCCACTGCCGAAATACTCGTTTCCGAACTTCCGTACTGCACACCCTGGCAAGTCAATGCTCAGCGACTCAGGCGCTATTAGGTATTTGTCATAGTCTTTGAGATAGTGTGTCAGATGCCGAAAGGAAATCTGTTCATCCGGCGTCAACTCATTGCGATTATGCATTGGCACTACTACCGCCACTCTATTTTTTCTTTTCCCCGCCATCTACGATTCCATCCACACCTGCCTGTATCGCGCATTCAGCCGGGCTAGATATTCCCTCTCTCGGTACACCGGCGTCACTTGATCAGTCGCCGCAACACTTCCTCTCCCACCAGCCTATGTCCAGCCTCGTTATAATGCGCATAGCGGCGAAACGGAAATAGCGACAGGGGGTCAGGGTGTGCAGAAAAGATCTCGTGGAGATCGATAACCTCTAAATCTAGCATCTTTGCAATCAGCAAGACCTTATCGCGATCCTTGCTCGCCAATTCCGGAAAGCGGTAGCGCTCCCAAGTTGGAAGATAGACAAATACGAGTCGGCCTCCCCACAAATTTACCGTATTCTTCGCTTCTGCCAGAACACGTTCGAACAACTTGAGATCCGCAGGATTGGCCGGAGCACCGGTCCGCCTGAGGTAGTCAACCAACTCCGCAGGCAGGCCCTCCTCGGAAGGCCGACGATCATAAAACGACTGGATTGCATGGCGCACATGCTGTAACTTGACAATCTTCTCAATCGATGGGCCAGCCGTCGCCTTTTCCATTTCACGGTCAAGATAGTCCTTTAGAGAACGATCAATGCCATCTTGTCGATCGATCAAGTGCTGAGAGAAGGAGGACGTTACATAGCGCATTAACAACGGTGAATTTTTTTCCCAGCCATCGAGATCCCGCAAGTCATTACCTTCATAATAAAACCACAATGCGAGTTTAGGCTTGAGGAAGCTTCCATATTCTTTCAAGGTCGCCAAACTCGTGAGTGGACCATGACCGTTGATGCCCAGGTTAATGGTATTCGGGTACTGCGACCTCAGCACAGCCACAAATCCCTTTCCTGACGGCACACAGACACCGTGCGTATAGGAGTCACCGAGCGCCACCAGATCTACTGGTTTGTGACTCCAAATGCCCTTGGGATTGTGAAATCCATGCTCATCACTTTCGTAGACAACATACTCGCCGCTCTCATTGCAGAAAACAGTAGTGCTTGTGGCCATACCTGCTAACGGAAGAAACTCTTCCTGGCCTTCGGTAAAAATTGATCGGATCGACTCAGCCGAAGATGGTGTAAAGAGAACCATAGGAAACACATCCGGATAGGCATTAATGCCCTTCCGGCGCATATCCAGGACCACCTCTAATCTTGTTCTTGTGTCAAACCTATCTTGGGTCTGATCGAGCGCTCTCATCCTCTCAGCGGCAACCTTAGCGTTGGCATCCTGGGGAAAGCTAAGCCACGCCTGAGGCCCCATGGCTTTAATCGCCGGCTTAGCGTGGGCGAGCAAGAATTCAGCGGTATACAGCGCAAGAATGACGGAAATGGAGCAGAGCACTACGTTTATGCGAATCGATTCGGGAAGCCGTAATCCCCAAACCAAAAGAATAGACGCTCCGACGAAGACGAAATAGTGAGGAGTGATGCCGTAACGGTTGACTAGTAATCCGAACACGAACAGTGATGTCACTGCTCCCGTCCCCAATATGACACTGGAAAACCGGCTGAGACGCTGAACGATGCTCGACTTTCTTGGTTCTGACATGCGTTTTAGGGCACAACTGTCTTGCTACGCAGGCGGAGACAGTACCTGCTGCTATTACCCCTTACCGTGCTTCGCCAACAGCATCTCAATAACTGCACGATAGGCATGCTCAAACTTCTCCGGCGTATGGTTACTATGTGCACACTCCCACGCTCTCTTGCTCATCTTAAGCAACTGTTCTCTGGACATCGCAGCTATCTCCCGAACTCGATGCATAACCGATTCAACAGTAGCATCTTCCAGCAGGACTCCGAAACTCTTCACATCAATGGACGATTCGTAAGTGACAATAGGAATCACCCCGCCAGCCATCGTCTCTAGAACTGCAGCCGCTCCTGCTTCTGAACAGGACGCGAAAACATGCGCCACGTTTTGCTTCAAGATCTTTCCAAACTCTTCATCTACATTATCCACCCATCCGACGAAATGGATGTTCCGAGTATGAAACAATTCTTTTCGATACAAATCAACAAACTGCGGCTCCTCCAGCACCGGCCCAATGATAGTCAGTTGGTATTCGGGCATTTGAATGAATGCTTCCAGAACTATATCGAGACCTTTATGAACCATTCCTCGACTTCCGAACCAGAGAAACCGTCGACGAGAAGCTTCAAAATCTTTATCATCCGGCCACGGCCACATTTTTTGAACCACCATCGGAAGGCGGAAAATGGGCTTATTGGCATAGGTATAAGTGTTCGTCGTAAATTCATTCCCGCAAGTTGTGAGGTAATCCGCATGTTCAACCCCTAGATGCGGGGTTTCCAGACGATTAGGGGGAATTGTCACGCCTTTTCTACGCTGCAGATTCTGGATTCTCACCATTTCGGCCAGATTCTGATAAATGATGTGAGCGGTGTCGCAATGCAGGATTTTTATGCAGCCTGACGGCAAGTAGGGCCGCAGGCGTTGCAAATTAAATCGGGTGTCAACGATGACATCGTATGATTTCCATGGAATAAACTTGTGATTCTCACAATGAATGACATCAACGTCATAGCCAAGATCAAGGTAGGTCTGAGCCATGGCCATAGTCTTGTACAATTGCGGGTGACTGGTCGGAATTGCCACGCCTCGCATCTTGCACAACAACCCTTCATTGTCATAGGAAATAAGTACATTACCTTTCGCTGCACCAGCTGTATGTAACGAGACGACTCCACCGTGAAATTGGTGTGTCACCTGCCGAACTGCTGAGAGCACCTCCCGAACCCACAGGTAGAGTTGAAAACGCTGCAGAAATCGCCGTACACGTCTTAGCACTTTGCGGCCTGCCACGCTTCTGGCACCAACCCACCTACTGGTCTCCATCCGTCCATGCACGCAATCCATTGGTTTGTCCCCAGGTGGTGCAAGTCGATATGGTGCATCCCTCCTTGCATCCAAGGCCTCCAGTTAGGACCTAAAAATGGTTGCGCCAGTAACACTCGCTCTTCATAGGTAACGGGGGTCAGGTCCGTAATTTCGAACGCGCGCACGGAGGTTCCATAAATTGGGGAGCAGTCCTGCGCAAATCGAATTAACTTATCCCCCACTACCCTCACGCGGCCAGCCGGCCGCGCTGTGTGAGGGTTCGCTTGAATGATGGGGGAACGTGAATGCTCCTGCCACCCACATCGGAGGTGACGCGAGTAATACAGCCGCAACGTATCGTGGCGTAGCTCCGAGCTGGTTTCACTCAACATCCACCAATGCTGGCCATAGCGGAATAGAGAGCTATCGTTGAAGCACTCCCCCTTAAGCAAAACGTCCGTGCACACCCACTCGGTGGGAAATTGCTTGGCTTCGTAAAGACGAACACTCCGAGCCTGATGGCTTTCTGGAACCATATAGTGGCGTCCATTCCACTCAAACACATACGGATAAGATAGATGGAAAGACTCCCTCAAGACGATCTGCTCATAGTTCCATACACGACCATCGCAGCTCGTTGCCCAGCCGATCTCACCTCGATCGGAATCGTAATTGTACACCTCAAAGAACATATGCCATAGGTCGTGCACTCGGATCATAAAGGGATCCGCCACAAACAACGCACGCACATCCGTCACATCCTCGCGCGTTAAAACTGGACGGTCCATGGATCGATCTCTAGCAAGTTGGAACGGCGAGCGACCGATCGCCGTTCCAATGGACCACAAGTGATAGGCGGGTGACTCGATGCCGAGCAGCCAGCGTTTAATGGGCTCAGGTGCTAGGTGACGCACAAGTTGTTTGGCATGCCACTTCAGCGCCTTACTGGGCATCAATGTCATGACCGCTTCTCCGGCGCCCGTTGTCGGTACCACAGGACGGTTCGTCGAAGCCCCTCTTCGAACACCGTTTGAGGAGACCAACCGATACGCCGTCGTGTCTCTTGGACATTTGCTATGCGAACAGGTTCACTGGGACGATCAGGCAATGCTCCAAAATTTGGCTGTGGCGCAGACGCCATAATTGTTGCGATTGTTTCCACAACCTCTCGCACTGCCCTCGTTCTTCCCGATCCCAGATCGAGAGTATTCCCTTCAATGCCAGGAACCACCCCGGCCGCTAACAATCCATCTACCACATCATCTACGTATACCCAGTCAGCTTCCCATCGACCACTCGTCAGTTCAGGAGCTTCTCCTCTCAGAAAGCTCAATATGACCGAAGGTATCAATTTTTTCTCATCTTGATGTGGGCCAAATGTCATAAACGGTACCGCCGACACAACGGGAGTTCGATACAAAACGTGGAACATTCTCCCGTACGCACTCGCAGCCCACTTTGCCGCCGCATAAGGAGAACTGGGAATCGGGAGAACAGTGTCCAAGTTTGGTTCCGTCAGTGATCCGCTCAAAACGACACGCCGGCAACCGATTTCAGCTGCTGCAATCAAAATATAAATGGTGCTGGAGAGTAGGCTTTCAAATGTAGGCAGTACATACTGAATGTCGGGCTTGGCCCCGACGGATCCTGCAAGATGATAAATTATCGTTGGCTTCGTTCGGCGGACAAGGCTTCTCACTTCGTCCAATGAAGAGAGGTTCGACTGCCACCAACAGCCCCTCCCAGGGCCTGGTATCTGAGGGCGGCGTGATGTGGCATGGACGACCGCTCCGGCTAGCAGCAGACGGCGACACAGGTGAGATCCGAGAAACCCTGCCCCCCCCGTGACTAAAACCGTTTCGTCTCGCCATTCGGTGAGGGGCCTGGGGGGGCCCCCCTCGTCACTGTAGGCCATTACGATGCCTTTGGATGATAAACAAGCTTTCCCGAATCCCCAGTACCATCGTCATATAGGGCTACGATATCGTCTGGAATATGGGCAAGGTCTGAACCACGCAAGTAATCACGCATGGTCGTTCCCGTGCATGCTTCGTCGACGCGTGGAGCGCCACATCTCGCGATAGCATCCTCCATATTCACACAACGAAAATCGATACTGAACCGTGTTTTTCCAGAAGTATTAGGTACGCTGGAATGCATCTGCGCGGCAGAAAATAGGATGATTCCTCCGGCTGGAACAATCAACCTGAGCTGGGGGTCCAATTGCAGGGCTTCCGTGGGTCGGGGAAGGGGACGAGGGTCTTGTTTGAGATACTGGGAAACGTGCCCACCTCGATGCTGTTGATTCCAGAGATAATAGTTGTACCCGTTTGAAGTATTGGCAACGGGCGAATTCCAATACTGAGGGTGAAACGCCATGGCGTTATCAGCCTGAATGTCGTAAATCGGTATCCACCAATTAATTTGAAACATCGGCGCTGAATACCAGGTGTCCCGATGGGGGTGCCAGGCATAGGCTATCCCCGTAGTGAGATAGTTATCACTCGTCGAGCTTCGCATCTTAGGAACGTCAAAGTAGGTTTTCTCAAGATCACATCCCAATTCAGCCAGAACTGCTTGAAGGTGTCGCTTAGACTCTGGATGATGGATGAAGTGTGGCTTAAGCTTGCCCAAGACCTCTGCAAATATTTCTACCGACATGAAATGCTGAGCCTGCTCTGGATCATGAGGAGAAAACGCCTCCCGAATTAATGTCCTTGCAAATTCGATAAACGCTAGAGACGAAGGCCGGGGGGAATACACGAACAACTGTCCATCGAATAGCATCTGCCGCCTGAGATCGTCAGTGATGGGAGCATCATAATACACTGCATTATTCATGGTTCCTCTCCTTGTTCTCTACAAAATGCTCCACCACGCCTTCCTTGAGTAGTCCGTGTTTACTCAAGGTCTGTGCTGCATCATAAATCAACTCAAAAGAAGTGCCGGCACGCTCCGCGATGTCGAGCAATGAATGGGAACCATCCGCCATATTCAAAGTCCAAAGAAGCGCCATCTCAGCTTTTGCGCCTTCCTTTTGCCCAGCAATAGCACGGTATAACCCCCGCCTTCCAAGCTGTGGCTCACAGTACGGGTTCTTGCTAAAAACTACCGTGTCATTCTCGATCACGAACAGAACCTTAAGCAAAATATCCAACGAGTTCTGGAGCGAAGCAGCAGATACAAAATCCAGATTGTCTGCTGAGGTGTGATATTCTGGATATTCTCCATGGGAACTACGCATGAAGCAGCCGACGGGAAGGTTGAAGCCTGGGGAACAATATTGCCGTTCATCATATCCATACGGATAGAAGTCGATTACTCGGTGACTATCTCCTGTATGCGTCAGAACATGGCTGAGGACTCGATCGATTGGAGCATTACCCTGCCGACTTCTCTTATAGGTGATATGGCCAGAATCGCCGACGCCTGTTAACACAAGTCCGTGCCGAATCAGCTTGACCCGTTCTTGGTTGCGAGAAAGCCAGGTGATTGACCCGATCGTTCCCGGAATAAAAACGAATCGGTACGAATACCTTCGTCTTACAGTGCTTAGGGCCTGTGCAATCTGGGTGGCGACGGCAATTCCAGAAAGGTTATCGTTACAAAGGGAGGGATGACACACATGAGCAGAAATTAACACCTCTTGGGGTGTAGCCCCCGGCAAGAACACTTCTCCATAACTCAAGTGGCCAGGCTGCAATGATGAATCTATGCACACGTCATATTCGGAATCCGTCAACCTCTCCAACTGACGGTGTGACAAACAGAAACCCCAATTTTCTTTGTAATACGAGGTCCGGTACGGTATCCAGTCTGGTCGATCCGGTAGCGAGTGCAGATGACCGGTTAAATCTTCACGTCTGATTCGCCCCTTTATCGGCAGGCTATAGCTGACCACGTGAAGGTTACTCTGGCCAAGATCGACGATCTTTTCCCCTTGCACGGTGGCTATATAGGCATCTTTAATGTTCCATTCCAGCGGAACGGTCCAGTCAAACACCTGAGTTCCGCTGGGGACCTCATGAATTTCCAACGGGAGAAAGCTTTGTAGATATCGCAGTGTTGCACGAACGCCTTCACCTGTGATACTCCGACAAATTGGATACAGATGCGCCACCAAATCGTGCAGGACTTTCCCTTCTCGAGTCGAGTCGAGCGCCTCCCTGACTTCACTCATCTTCATGCCAGAATCATTCCGAATAGTCCGAGTAGGTTCGATCTTTTTCGGAGATCACTCGCACTGGCTCGGGCCAGACAATATTAAACGCTGGATCATTCCATCTGAACCCTCGCGCATAATTGGGCGCATAGAACTCTGACATCTGGTACTGCACTTCTGCGCCGTCGGTCAACGTGAGAAATCCATGAGCAAAGTGTTTGGGGATATAGAGCATTCGTCGATTCTCAGCTGTGAGGCTCACCCCACAGAAGTGCTTGTATGTGGAACTGTGAGGACGAAGATCAACGATCACATCGTACACTCCTCCCCTAGTACAACGCACCAGTTTCACTTCAGAGGAGACCCCGATCTGATAGTGCATACCTCTCAAGGTTCCTCTCAGCCTGTTGTATGACACATTACATTGTACCAACCGGGTTTCCAAACCATGTGCATCAAACTCATGCGCGCACCAACTTCGGGCAAAAAACCCTCGCTCGTCTTCAATTCGTTCCACATCAATGACAAATGCCCCCGGGAGCACCGTTTCATGGAAAATCACGGCAGTACTTTGATCTCAGGGATTGGAACGACAAATTTACCACCCCACCCTTTAATAAACTCCATCTGGAGTACCACTTCATCTTGAATGTTCCATGGAAGAATCAGCACATAATCCGGCTTTGTCTCCCTAATTTTCTCCGGAGCAAAGATGGGGATGCGAACCCCTGGAAGAAATTGACCTTGCTTGTAAGGACTTCTGTCCACCGTATAATCAATCAAATCGGTTCGGATTCCGCAGTAATTAAGCAGGGTGTTGCCTTTGGCAGGAGCACCGTATCCGACAACTGACTTGCCCTGTTCCTTCGCCTCTATCAGAAAGCGAAGTAGTTTGCGCTTCGTCTTTTCCACCTGCGCGGAAAAACCGGCATAGTGCTCCAAGTTGGCAAATCCTGCACGCAACTCTCTTTGCCTGAGTTCCACAATGCGCTGCCCGATTGACCTAGTAGCATCATCACTGTGATGAGCATAAATTCTCAGCGAGCCTCCGTGTGTAGGGACCTCCTCAACATCGAAGATCGAGAGCCCATGCTTCTCAAACACACGCTCGACGGATAGCAGTGACCAATAGGAAAAATGTTCATGATAGATCGTATCAAACTGATTCTCCGCCATGAGCCTCAGAAGGTGAGGGAATTCCATCGTAATGACGCCTTGAGGCTTCAGCAAAATTCGCAAACCTTCGACAAAATCATTGATGCGGGGCACATGTGCCAGCACATTGTTTCCAATTACTAAGTCCGCGCGTTTCTTTTGCCTTACTAAATCTCGAGCGGTCTTTTCGCCAAAGAACTTGACGACTGTGGGAATACCTTTTCTTTTAGCGACGGCAGCGACATTACTAGCCGGCTCTACCCCCAGTACAGGTATCCCTTTTTCAGCAAAGTATTGCAGGAGATATCCATCATTACTCGCTATCTCGACTACCTGATGCCGGGACGTCAGAGAAAATCGTTCCGACACGAGGTGCGCATAGCGCTTAGCATGCTCCAACCAACTCTCAGAGTATGATGAAAAATAGGCATAGTCGCCAAAAATACTTTGAGGACTCGTAAACTCTTCAAGCTGTACCAAGAGGCATGTTTTACAAACATAGACATGGAGAGGATAAAAAGGCTCCATTCGATTGGCCTCTTCGGCCTTGATGTAAGAATTAGCTAGAGGAGACATTCCAAGATCGACAAAAGTTTGATCGAGATGTGCCCCACAAAATCGACATGCACGATTGGCTATCCTCGGCGACGTTTTCACGCTGGAACCTGAGCGTTTTGCACTCGACCGTATCTTAGAGTTCATTCTTCGTCTCCCTCACATGACGTAATGATCGCCAAGCTCAGTCATCTTCAAGGAGGCCGCATCGGTAAGGTCACGACAGATCAACATGAAAACCACGCGTCGCTAATAATCCCACGTCCGCTAAATCAGGCCCAACGAAGGTCATCTGTAAGACATCCATCCGCGTTAAGCGTTTTCAACATGTTGAGTCGTACAAGATGAGACTTTCGAAACTCAACGTCTGAGAACTTCATCCTTTCTAGTCCATCAGCTAAATCTTCAATTGCCGTACGCAAATCCACTCGTGGTTGATAGTGAGGAGCCAATCGTCTGAACTTTTCGAAGCTCACCCGATAAGACCGCTTGTCAGGCTGCGCATTGGAATTCAAAGATATCTCCACGTTGGGGAGAACCTTGGCTACAGCCTCAGCCAAATCTCGCACCTGATAATTCCACTCATCACTCCCGACGTTCACAGCCAAAAAATCTCCACCGTCCTTGCCACTTCGCTGCATCCCCCAATCAATGGCTCTAGCCATGTCCTTTACATGGATCAACGGACGCCAAGGTGTGCCGTCGCTCAAAATCGTGATTTTCCGAGAGCTTAATGCACTCGCGACAAAATCATTCAACACGAGGTCTAAGCGGAGACGCTCGCTCATCCCACAAGCCGTGGCAAAACGCAAACATGTTACCGTGAAGTCTGGACGAGCAAGCGCAGCAAGATCACGCTCCGCACCAATTTTTGACTTGGCGTATGCTGTTAACGGGTTCAGGGTGGACTCCTCGGATTTTGCTCCACCCTCCGCCATACCATAGACGCTACAGCTTGAGGCAAAAACAAAACTCCTGGCTCCCGCATCCCTGGCCAGTGTCGCCAACGTGACGGCCGCCCGATGGTTGACATCTAACGTAATCCGCTCAAACGATGCTCCCATTGGATCATTTGAGATCGCGGCCAAGTATACAATCGTGTCGATATCGTTGAGTGCATCTTTTCCGACATCCCTAACGTCCTGAAAGATCTGGAGGTCTATCCTACATTCAGGAAGCCGGCTGGCAGCCGTTAAACAGGTTGCAAAGTACCCCATATCCATACCCACTAACCTTGATGAGGGATAGGACTCCCTAAGACGAGCGACAACTATTGGGCCGACGTATCCCATGTTGCCCGTGATCAAGATCTTCATTCACTTTCTCTCTGGTTAAAGTGGTGGTGAGATGCCTGTCCCAAAAGGAACTGCAGACTTTATCGACTTCGACAATGGTTACTTAGTGATCCGTATATTTTAATGGCCTGCCTTCCCCATTACCATATTTTCCAAGGTGCCTTACCTGAACTCCACAATTCTTCGAGATAGCCCTTTTCCTTCAATGTGTCCATGCAAGACCAGAATCCATAGTGTTTGTACCCCATCATCTCACCCGCATAGGCCAATCGCTCAACCGGATCTCTTTCCCAAACCGTGTGATCTCCTTCAATATAGTCCAGTGCTTTAGTACTGAGTACAAAAAACCCGCCGTTGATCCACCCCTCCCCAGATTCTGGTTTCTCAAAAAATTCCGTAACCTGATCGCCATCGAACCCGATGCGTCCGAAACGTGCGGGGGATCGAACCGAAGTCATCGTGGCCAGCTTACCGTGAGAGCGATGAAATTCCAGCAGCTTATGAATATCGAGGTCTGCTACACCATCGCCATAGGTCAACATGAAGGTATCGTCCCCCTCTAGCCACTTCTTGAGACGCTTAACCCTTCCACCAGTTTGGGTAGTGAGACCTGTGTCAGCCAGATGAACGGTCCATTTGGGTTGGTTTCCGTCATGGATCGTCGTTTTTCCTGTGGAGAGATCGACGGATAAATCATTGTTGATCGCAAAAAAATTCAGGAAATATTCCTTAATCATTTCACCTTTGTAACCAAGCGCGATGACGAACTCGGTGATGCCATGCACGGCATGAATCTGCATGATATGCCAAAGGATTGGTTTCCCTCCGATCTCCACCATAGGCTTAGGACGAAGCACTGTTTCTTCGGAAAGTCTTGTACCTAACCCACCAGCCAAAATCACTGCCTTCATAAGCCCTCCTATAGCCAATCGCCGATTCCACTTGGCCCTCTAGAGACGCACATTGATTAGTGGCCGCTAGTTGCGATCTCGATTGTTCGATATAGGGAACGACATTAGCTATCCGACTAATCCAACGGTGGAGTATGTTCGGTAGTCCACTTGAGCAAGGGTCTGACAGCCCCCTCCCATCGCCCAGTCACATCCCCTCGAGCTGTATCTCCTGCTCCCGGATCAACCACACGAAAACCAACGACGCGCGGAACATCACAGTATTCCTGCCATGGATCTTCTGCAAAAATCCCCGCACCGATTACCATCGTACCTTCTGACAAAAAATTTCCTGGAATCCAGGCAGTACTGACATAGCGCCCCACGCTTCTAGCTTTTCTGTACCATGCGGGATCTCGGTCGTTTGCAATAAAAGCAACTATATCTTCCTCAGTATTCAGACCAAATTGGGCTACAATCTTTTGACCTGGTTTTAAAACATCGTACTCAATCTCCAACCGGATCGGTCGGCGGATGTCCAAGATGGCTGACACCGCGCCGCTTTCCGACAGAACTCGCACGGCACGCAAGCGGACAACCTCATTCCCAGGAGCCTTGTCTGCATCAGGCCACTCGACGCAAGGCTTGATATGGCCAGCGTGAAGATAGTGGTTAACGACGTCATGTGCGGAGCCTTCCTGAACCACCTCCCCCTTTTCTAAGAGGAGGGCTCGTTTGCACAATCGGGTAATAGCCGGCATATCGTGGGAGACGAGAATGACCGTTCGTCCATGTTGCCCGACATCCTCCATCTTGCTCATACATTTTTTCTGAAAGCGAACATCTCCAACTGCCAGCACCTCGTCAACGATCAAAATATCTGGATCCATATGTGCTAAGACCGAAAATCCCAGGCGCACATACATACCACTAGAATAGTGTTTGACCGGCGTATCGATAAAACGCTCTACCTCCGCGAAGGCCACAATTTCATCAAACTTCCTGGCGATTTCATGACGGCTCATACCCAAAATCGCGCCGCTCATGTATACGTTGTCTCGACCGGTTAACTCCGGGTGGAAGCCGGTACCTACTTCCAATAAGCCACAGAATCGCCCATGAATAAATGCTCGGCCCTTTGTCGGTTCCGTTACCCTTGAAAGAATCTTTAAAAGGGTGCTTTTACCGGACCCATTCGTCCCGACTACTCCGAAAACCTCTCCTTGCTTAATCTCAAATGACACATCACGAAGCGCCCAAATGGTCTGCTCTGGGTGGATGGAGGGAAGGGCAGATCGGCCGCAAAGCTTTCGCATGCCACCCGCCAACGCTCGTGCCAAAGACCCGTCTTGGCCGTGGGCACCGCCCAGCTGGTAGCGCTTGTGGAGTCGGTCAACAAGAATAGCCGTATCACCCATGTTAAATCAGATCAGCGAAGGTCCGCTCCACCCTCCTAAAAAAGACGAGTCCTCCTGCCAACAGCAACAGCACTACACCCAAACTCACCCCAATCATGATCCAGTCTGGTGGAACTCTCCCTAGCAGAGCCCATCGCATCCCCTCAATGACGCCGGCCATCGGATTCAATCCATAGAGTAGGCGTAGAGAATCAGGCACCAATGAACTCGGATATAAGACCGGTGAAGCGAACATCCATACTTGTGTCAGCAATGGAACGATAGAGGCAACATCCCGATACTTTACGTTGAGCGCAGAGAGCCATAGGCTTACGGACAGTGCTGTGACAAGAGCAATGACGACGAATAAGGGTAGGAAGATTAAGGCCCACGAAGGCATGACCTGATACCAGACCATCAGCCCAAGTAACAAAAAGAGTCCTACAGCGAAATCCACCACATTGATAAAGGTCGCCGCGATGGGAATGATCAAGCGGGGGAAATAGACTTTCTTGATTAAGCTGCCCTCTGTCACCACACTCAAGGTGCTGCGTTCCAGGCTCTTAGCAAACAAGGACCAAGGCAGGAGAGCAGCCAGTGCAAAGAGGGGGTAAGGTATCCCCTCAGAAGGCATCTTAGCCAGGTAACTAAACACGAGGGTGAAGATTGCGGTGCTCATCAGTGGCTGCATCAGAGCCCAACCAGCTCCAATGGCTGTTTGTGCATACCGCGTTTTTAAATCCCGCCACGCTATGAAATAGAACAACTCGCGTGCAGCCCAGATCTCGCGCCAGTCGATCTGCCACATCCCCTTGCGGGGCTCAATAATCAACACGGACGTATTAGAAGCCACGGCACATCACTCGCTTGTTACACACAGTTCTTCTAAAAAAAGCGGAACACACTGGTTTGCACCCTGTACGGCATAAATGCTGAGGGACATGAAACACTGGAGTACGTAAGAACGCTATCATGGCTTGAAGTATTCCGCTTGGGGGAGATTGACTTTGAACTTTTCAAATAAGAGTAGCACAACCTGGGATACACAGAGATTATGGATACCTACCATGTAACCACCCAGGTACGGCTAACCGATCGAGGCTCTCAAGTTCGGTAGGGAGTATAAGGGAATTCGCATCCGATGCGCAGGTGAGTCATTACGTAAGTTGAGGATACCGTTGCATCAAAGTCACCGGAAAGGCACAGGGGCTGTGCTGCTAAGTGAGGACTTCCTGACAGTCAAAAAGATATTAGCAATTCCATCGTTAAAGAATCCGAAGGCCCCACAATTCGCGAAGCGATGTGGCAAACTCCCCTTACGGATGGCGCATCAGTTCGACAATGGTTTCTCTCAAAAGCTCAATGTCATTGGCAGGTAGAAGGAAGATGTCTTTCTATTGTCCGCGAGACCAGTTTTCCAAGGTACATCTGCTCAATGGGCGGAAACACCTGCCTAATAGGAGCAAAAGAAAAATCCTGAAGCAACATGTTTAGGCGCGATTCAGTCTTATCGAGGTTCAAATAATGTCGCAGGCGCGACATTACAGAACCTTCCATTCTTGGTTGATCCGGATCGAACTCCCACGGATGCAAATACATCACCAATGACGTCCCCTCGCTCTCCAATTTACGAAGAAGAACTCGCGATATAAAGTACGGATACAGCCTAAAATACCCCCCCCCTGCAATTGGCAGCCGAACCCCTGCATATCCTATCGTTGAGGGAGGTACTTCCCATAGTGCTCCCGACGCCGTTTGAATGCAGTGCACAGTCGGTCGTGCCGAAGGTACTCCGTACCGATCATGCAAAATGGGGAAGACGCTAGAATCATACCTATAACCTTCTTGCACGAGAATCTCAGTTGCCCACATCGTGTCGCGAGTAATCGAAAAGCTTGGAGCTCGATAGCCCAGCACTGGAGAGGCAAGAATGTCCTCTAGAATGCCTTTTGCTTTACGAATATCCTCACGAAACATAGCCGGGGTCTGACTCGTGATAAGTTCGTGACCATATCCGTGAGATGCAACTTCGTGCCCAATCGAAGCAATGCGCCGCACTAGGGAGGGAAAGCGCTCAGCCACCCACCCCAAGATGAAAAAAGTTGCCCGCACGTTCGCCGCATTCAATAAATTAAGTAGCTTTTCAGTATTAGCCTCCACTCGACTTTCTAACTGCGACCAGTGCCTTCTGCGCATCGGTGATTCAAATGCAGAAACCTGGAAGTGTTCTTCCACATCGAATGACAGACAATGTCTTTGAGCGGACACCACGATAACTCCCCTTTAACGTGCTCCCTCACCCATTAACATGACCTTCACGGTATGAATCACGATTCGAAGATCCAATATCAGCGAAAGGTTCTTAACGTAAAATAAATCATATTGGAGCTTGACATGCGAATCTTCCTTAGACGCACCGTATCGAAACCTAGTTTGGGCCCACCCGGTAATGCCCGGTCGAACTGTATGTCTTAGATCATAATAAGGAATAGTATTTCTCAATTCTTGAACGAAAACAGGTCGCTCTGGACGAGGACCGACCAAACTCATCTCTCCCCTAACAACGTTAATGAGTTGGGGGAATTCGTCCAGTCGCCACTTACGAAGCCACCGTCCGACTCTAGATATTCGTGGGTCCTCGGCAGATGCCCATCTGGCGCCGTGCAGCTCGGCATCATTACGCATGGACCTGAATTTCCAAATCATGTAAGGACGCCCACGCAACCCCACGCGCATTTGACGATAAAAGACGGTTCCCGGCGAATCCAACTTAATAAGAAGTGCCAATATGCAGCAAAGTGGAAGGAGTAGGATGCCTCCCGTTATTGCAATCACAATATCCACAAACCTCTTCAGAAGCATAGTAACTAATCTGCGACGAAACCCTGTCGAAAAAATCAGAGCGCTCGGCTTCAAATGGTCTATGGAGAGTCGACCGGACTCCTCTTCATATAGATAATGCCCATCAACAACGTCGCGCCCCATCGCCTTCATGTCGAGTAAAGTCTGAACTGGCAAGACCGCTCGCCGATCCTCTAAACATACTGCTACAGTGTGCACTTGATACCGCTCAGCGATTTCGAACAATTGGTCATAGGTTCCGATTATACTCGGATTGACGATCCGCTCACCGATACGGGTAGCATCTTTATCAAGAAAGCCAACCACCTCAGTAAAACCTGTACGCTTTGCCAGCAATGTTTGACAGAGGTCTCGAGCAAGCGGCCCAACCCCAAGAATCAGCACCCGACGCCTAAGCCGAGGTATTGCTAAGGATATTGAAACCAGAGGTTGCTGACCGGGTATACGCTCTATGCGGACGTCCGATTCAGACTTGCTTGACCTGTTCATGATGAGCTTCGCGGTAGTATTCTTGCTGCATATAGTAGGGCGTCGTATGAGCGTCCAACCCATTCAAGATAATTCCGATATTCGCCGTGCTTCCGATCGCACGCAAAGCCTTATGCACAACGTCCCGGCCTGTCATGCTTGCCTTAACTACATAGGCAAGCACATCTGCCATACTGGACAGTACATGCATATCCGCGAGAGGTAACACAGGAGGCGCGTCAATAATTACATAATCAAACTTCTCTTTAAGGTCTGTAACCAGCTCTGCAAGCTGATGCATCTTTGATAGCGCCAATGGATTGTCTGCAACAGATCCTGCGGTGAGGATCCACGGACCGGCCTCCCCTAGTCGCTGCATGCAGTCCTCAATTGTTTTAGTCCCGCGAAGCACCTCTGCCAACCCAGGCTGTTGCCAAAGCCCCGCATAGATGTGCTGCATTGGGCGCTTAAGATCGCAATCAATTACAAGCGTCCTTCGGTCCAAATCTTTGGCGAGCACATAGCCAAGATTGAGAGCCGTTGAAGACTTTCCTTCCCCCATAACCGCACTGGTAACCACTATGGTAGTACTCTTCCGTTCGCCCGACATTAGTTCAAGTCTGGTTGCTGCAACACGATATTGCTCGGCAACGAACGATAACGGCCTCCACATCGACACCAATTCAAGGCCCGGAGCTGGCTTCTGAAGCTGTCCTCCTTGAATACTGTGTTTCATCGATGATGTGATGGCAGGCAATCCTCGAGAATTCCTGTACTCCTCGTCTTGCTCTCCCTTACTCGATAGCATCAATGAAGAAGCCCTTCCGCTCTTGCGAGAGAACGCCCTTACCGTTTGCATCGTCCCACCAAAAGCACTCTCATACAGTGGAATCGATGCAATGACTGGCAACCCCAGAGTAATTTCAACCTCCTCTGCCGATCGAAACCCACGCCCCATAAGTTCAAGCCCCACCGCACCCCCAATTCCCAGTGCACACCCAACAGCAAGCCCCGCCAACATGATGAGGGGAATATTGGGGATAACTGGAACAACTGGTGTATACGCCGGATCCACAATACTGAACTTAGCCCCTTTGCGTCCTTGGGCCAAGCTCTTCTGTACCCCTGCACTAAGCTTCTTATCTAACAGAGATTGATAATTTTTCTGGAGGTTTTCGTAATCTCGTTCCAATGTTTTTAGCTTTTGCTCCCGCTCAGGCGTCCTTTCCACTCGTTTTTCATACTGTGACATTTCCGCGGCAATATGTGCCTGTCGACGCTTCACCGCATCCAACTCCAGCACTATATCATCTCGCTGCCTCAGTAGTTCTGCATGGTAGGGGTCTATGCTTTTTCTCTTGCCTCGCTTTGCCTCGGCGGTATCTTCAGGAACATCATTGTCTGGGAGTAGGTCCCGATATTGAGCCGACGTCATCTCTCTGAGCTTTCTAATCTCCTCTTTGACCTGAACCAGGTCAGGATAAGTTTCCTTATACATAGACGACAGCTCAACTAGTCGACGCTCCAGCTCTTTAATTCTCGCCAACCGCGGATCCTTATTTCGCTTAGCGGCGCCACCAGGCGCATCACTAATCTCGCCGGTTTCCTCGTAATCCTTGATTGATTTATCAAGCTGAATTAGACGGCTACTCAAATTCTGAGCCTGTTCACCTTGAGTCTTCATATCATCCTGAAGGCGATCCAACTTGCGAAGATTAGCATCAATTTGCTGTGGTAATTCTCCTAAATATTGCTGTTTGAATTCAGAGATAATTTTTTCTTTTGCCTCTAACTCCGCCTTGGCATGCCTCAACTCCAACCCTAAAAAATCCTCAGCCGCCTCAACCCCTCGTTCACGATCCTTCAGTGTTTCTTCGATAAACAAATCGCTCAGCCTGGAAGTTACATCCCTGGCAAGGGTAGGATCTTCGCTTGAGAATGACAGTGTAATAAAAAGCTTGTCTTTTGTTGGTTCCACCTTAATAGAGCCACGCATTGCCCGAACAGCATTCTCTGAGTCTATTCCTTCAGGCCGCTCTTTATCGTATCCAAAGAGGCCGAACTCCCCAGCTATTTGCCCCAGGGTCTTACGACCCATGACAAACTGCCGTACCTCCATGACTCTATCGTCAAGGGTAGGCACATAGGCTCCCCCCCCAGGACTTGGTCCACTCACAATAGACTCTTCAATCTTCGCACCTTCAAACCACATCTTAGTGCTCGATTGATAAATCTTGGGCATTAACGCACACACTGCGCCCGCGATGCTAAGCGAGACCAAAATTGCAGAAAAAACAAGCCACTTTCTGCTAACAACCGCCCGCCAATAGTCTTCTGGCGACAACGTGCGCGTGTTCATTTCTTTAAATCTATCCCTCCTGCTCCAGGCTTTCCTGAATCCGTCGTTGCTCCCACTGAAGGACTCCCCCAAAATGCTCCAGCCCTAAAGAAATCTCCACGCGGGGAGTACGCATAGGTAAATCCAAGGAGTACTACCTGCTTTGCAAATCCTAGATCACCAGAACTTGTAGTATTTACTTGGTTGTCAAACATCAACCATTGGTGACTCAACCTCGCTGCAAATGTAGGAGTGATGAGATAGCTCAGAGCAACCGTCGTGCCATAGGTACTAAAAGTCGTCGCAATAGCATCTGAAGTATAACTACTATGCGCGAAATTGAAGAGAGCTTGGCCCGTCAGCCTATCGGTAATCCCAGCCATCCCACCTAATGAAATCATATGGGTATATATAGGCCCCGCTGATTGAACAAAACTGGGATACACACCCAAATTATATGCGAGCATAAGCCGGTATGATCCAGGACTAGCTATACCTCCGGGCATATTCATGCCCGGAAGCATGGGGAGAAAACTCCCGCTACTTGGTAATGGCGCAGCCCCACCTCCCGTTGCTTCTTGAATTTCACTTCCTAACTTTCGAAGGAAGGAAGATCCTGAGGCATAAACTACGCCAAATCCACCAGTGGGAAACATGGTAGCAGGGATTCGACGGTTTCCCCCCGCTGCACTTATATCCGGGATTGGTTCAATGAGCGTTAATCCACCATTAAGAAACGAACTCCACTCCTTGGTCCACATTCTTCCCCACCCCAAAGTACCAGAATGAGTAGTATAGTCCCCAAATTGTGGCTGTGACATCTGTGTAAACGTATATCGAACGTTTAAGGTATCGACCGCCGAGATCTTGGACACTGGTCCGGCGCTAATTGTATGGGTTGCTGTATCGAAAACTGTTCCTACCGTCTGCCCAGAAGTGACGGCTTGCGGAGCATATGCACCACCGAAGCTGAGCTGGGAATAGGTATACGTAGTCTGAAAATCAGTGGTAGGTGAGAGGGAATAGGAGTCTGCAAACCCTACATTAAAAATGGAGGTCCTAATCCTCTGACTTAGCAGGCCAGAATCAGCGGGACCAGATATTCCCACCCCCCCCATCCCGAATCCGCCGAACCCCCCACCGAACCCGCCAAAGCCACCACCAAGACTTCCGCCTCCGAAGGCAGGCGCTGATGGCATGTATTGATACGTACCAAATATTCGAAACGCCCTCATTCTTGGCAGGACACGATTCACCGCCTGGGCGAGGTCAATACCTGCGGAGGCGATAAACCCGACATTGTCCAACTCAGAATTGTGCGCAAACTTCTGTATGAGAGCACCGACGGATAAATTTGTCTTAATCAGTGAACTGCTCTGCAGAAAATTTAATTGTGGTGTAACGGTTGTAATGAAGTCATCTGCTTTAATTCCTGAGGCGAGTTGAGACTTGGGCGTAAAAAACACGTTGGTATCATATTGCTCCATAACGGATAGAGAGGGTACGACTCGTATCTGTTGCGCCACTGCCTGAAAGGAATTTCCATCCCATAACAGAATGAGAACCACTATCGCCCAAGCAATACCACTGCTCTTCAAGACATGATTATGGAACCACAATGACATCACCTGCTTTGAGGAAAAAGTTTCCCTCCGAATTCTTACCCTGGATAATATCTTCATATGGAACAGGAATTTGTATTTGCTTGGGCTGGCCTTGACCATTTGGAACAACTCTCAGAACATGGATCTTGTTTCGAGAAGCAAAAGTGGTGAATCCACCAGCTAGGGAGATACCCTGCAAGACAGTAGCATACGATTTCAACGGCACTTTGCCGGGTTTTGAGACTTCCCCTAGCACATATACATAGTAGCTATTGACCTCCTTCACCTGCACAGAAACGGTAGGATTGGGCATGAACTCTGTCAGACCATCCGCGATCCTCTTGGCAAGCACATTCGCGGTCATACCCGCAGCCTGAATATCGCCAACTAGTGGTAAAGAGATTTTCCCATCGGGCCGGATAACCACTTCGCGTGACAGATCCTGATTTCTCCATACATTTACGACTAGAATATCTTCCGGGCCCAGCAGGAACTCATTTGGCGGAATGTAGGTTACATTAAAGTCAACTTGCTCTCCCCCTAGCCAGCAGCCCTGTAGAGTCATAAATGCGGCGAGGACAATACATACCGCCCCTTGCCACCTTCTGCAACCGAAAGTTTTCAATTTCGCGGCTCCTTTGATGCTCATCGGTACGGCGCTAGAAGAGAAACCGTAATTGCGCATCTATCTCGAAGGTAAAACCACCATCGTCTCAGAGGGAACAACGATCTGATCTCCCGGCTTCAATTCAATGTTCTGATCCGACCCATCCCTGAGAACTATATCATCATAACTAGCTTTAATTTTGTTTAACCCTTCTCCGTCTTTCCCGAACCGAAACACTACAATCTTGTTCCGTGCTGCTACCTGAGTAAAGCCATGGGCGATAGTAATCGCCTGAAGTAGAGTGGTCTTACTCTTCAGTGGATACTTGCCTGGGGCATTAACTTCACCTAATACATAGATTTGGTAGCTATTCACCTCTCGGACCAAGATCGAGACGGTGGGGTTTTCCATGTAGGATTTGAGCCGAGCGGAAATCTCTTCTGTTAGCTGGGCCGCAGTTCTCCCCACAGCTGACACATCTCCGATGAGGGGAAGTGAAATTCTTCCATCCGGACGAACCTGGACCTGCTTCGAGAGATCAGCATTCTTCCACACAGTAATTTCCAGAACATCTTCCGGCCCCATTATGTAATCCGGGGTTACGGTGAGTGAAGACTTCTCTGCGCCCTCCGTCCCTTGTCGAGTAGTAGAGCCTCCTCCCGTAGAGGAAGGCCCAGCGATTAGACGAATCTGTGGTGCTTGCTCATATGAAGTTGCAGACGCCCACCACGGAAGCCCAATTAAAAAAACTCCGAGGCCGAACAATACTTTCTTATTCATAACGCTTTCTCCCTCGATAATACGACCACCAGTCTGACAGATGAGCCTACCACTGCTATTAACTGACAGAGAAGAGAAACTTAAGTCCTGCAAAGTAGGCCCTATTCTCTGGAAGGACCAAGCGGCAATCTCCTAGTCCAACGAACTTCAGCCAATGTGGGAATCTTGGCACTTTCAACTGAGGTCGGCACGTAACTTCCATCACTTGATCGCGCAATGGAGCCTGATCCATCAGAAGAGGTATTCTCCTACTACTAATATCCAGAGAGAAAGCATTCCCTCGGCACGATCCTTCCCTTGAGATCAGCCCTGAGAAATATCGCATATACGTAATATAACTGATCGACATTGTACGATTTGCGCGCATTAGGCCTGAACCAATAGGTCATCATTCCCCCAAAGCTGAGAAAGAATGACCCTCTGCGATGCTTCTCGTGCGCCAGCGAGAACGTCCTTTCAGCCACAAATCTGAATGATACCCTTCATGAACCGGAGAAAAACAAGAATAGCCTTTATATCAGATCTTCCACAACGATGCTCATCGCTTATAAGGTTTGTTCAACACGGAAGAGGTTGTGGCATACTGTTTGCGTAAAGAAATTGAGTCGAAAGTATAGTGCGCTCCTTCTGCTCGAACAATACCAACGAAGAAGAACTACATCCCCCTAAAGCGTCATTTGACTACCTCAAAAGTATTATGTAGCCTTACTAGAAGTGGATCCACGCTATAGACACAGGGCCGTTATCCCAGTCAGGGAACCAAGCATAGGAGTGGCATGGTGAATCAGAACACCGCTCAAACACAGGACAATGTAGACTCTCTTGCTGATCAGCGCGCCGGGTCTGGAATCGTAGTTTTGTCTTCTTCAATGCAACTGCTCCACATGAATCGACAAGCCGCCGAGCTGTCCAAGCTAATGCACATCAGCCATACCGGGGGAGGGCTACCCAAGACCGCCAACGGTGTGCTCCCAGCCGTACTAACAGAACTTTGCGCTGAGATCATCAAAGCTCTTCAAGTTCGCACCGAAGCAAAAGATTGGGAACAATTTGAAATCAAGCGAATCGCGGGGAATCCTAACCAGCCGATACTTCTGAGAGGCTTTGGCCTGCCCGACCGAGAAGGGATTCAGCATGCTCGCCTAGTTGTCACGATGGAAGAACTAGGACGCCGCAATCATCTGAATACAGATCAGGCCAAAGAACGATTTCAGCTTACCAACAGAGAGCAGACAGTTATTGAAAACCTAGCTAAAGGATGGACGAACAAAGAAATAGCAAACGCTCTCAAGATTACGGAGCAGACCGTTAAAGAGCACATTAAACACATCATGAGAAAGACAAACTCCACAACTCGGACAGGAGTCCTAGTTCAGGTCTTTCGATCCTAGTGTAATGATGACCTTCCCCCGATTTCACAGACACCTGTATAAGGAGGAATGTGATGAGATCGGAGGAAGGAATGACCACGAAAACCAGACGGCAGTACACGGACGAGTTTAAGGCAGAAGCGGTCCGGTTGGTCC
>WBZO01001089.1_pt1 | contig 46795 bp, 37 predicted proteins | sample 5204261 | NCBI WGS metagenome assembly WBZO01 (sample SAMN12412400, study PRJNA552823) | activated sludge metagenome | isolation source: activated sludge from anammox sidestream of wastewater treatment plant... | place: USA: North Carolina | collected 2017-09
CTGTCGGTCGACGCAAATGCCATCGGGTGAGCACGTGCGGGGGAGCGAGCCCGTGGCCAGCTCACCGCAGGAGCGACCTCGAACCGCCCACCCTCGCAGCCATCCTCACGACACGGAAAAAGGAATGTTCCGGACGAACTGCCCGTTGACGATGACGTCGACGCGCCAGGAGCCTGGCGGAAGCGGTGTTCTTGGCGTCAGGCTGGAATAGCCGTACCAGAGTCGACGGCCCGCGTCTCCATTGACGTTCACGGCCGATCGTCCTCGCGTGCTGCCATCGGGCTGCACCCAGATCAGCTCCACGACGTCGCCCGACTTCATCCCGCGGCCTTCCACGTACGCGAAGAGGCGTGCGGCTTGCGACGTGAACGTGGTCCCGACACCGGCAGGTTCGTCGCCGATCATATCCGTGCCGATCACCGCCCGTGTGATCGAGCGGCCGGCAATGCGGGATGGATCCGGTGGCGCGCTCGGTGTTTGGGTTGCTGCGGGGGCCTCGCTTCGTGGTGCGGCACTCGAGGGGTTGTTCGCGGAGGGCTCCTTCGCGACGTTCGGCTTCGGACTGTTCGAGACGGGAATGTCCCGCGTGCTCGCGGGCAGCAGCGCCGCGGGCGGATCCTCCGGAAATCCTTCTATCTTTTCGAGGCGCCAGCCGGTGTCATATTTCCTCATGTACGCGATGGCTCGACCAGACTGGGTCCTGTTGACGGCCAAGCTGACGAACTCGTACTCGAACTCGACAGGTACTTGGCCGGTCGCCGGGATCGGTGCCGCAATGCCCGTGATTCCCTTGAAGCGGCCTGTCTGCACCGGGACGTTGTAGTCCGGCGTCCGTTGCCCGATGGTCATCGCGAGCTCGGTGGCGTCATCGTTGATCGGTCTCGGCGGCCAGGAGCTCGCCTGCCGCCGGCCTGCGTCGGTGAGCTCTATCGAGATGATCGATGCTCCATACGCGAGGATGCCGCAGTTGCGGTTGGTCGCCTCTTGCCTGGTTACCTTCAGGACGCCGGCGTCCTCCTGCCACAATGCGACGGCGGTGTACCGTCTCGTCGCGCCCGGATCGGGATCGAACATCAACACGCACCGGGTACGATACAGCCCGAACGTCTGTGTCACGGATCTCGCGAAGATGGCGTGCTTCTCGATGAGCGCCTGCGCTTCAGCACGAGAGGGCACGCTCTGCGCGTTCGCGGTCAGCGGTGCGAGCGCTGCCATAACTGCGAGCATGATCAACGCGGGTACCGGCATGGCGTTCCCTTTGACCTCCCACGCGATGCCTTTTCCGCATCTCGTGAGTATCTGCGCCGTCGCGCAGTGTCGTCTCATTCGACTTCCAGGCCTTCAATCTTTTCGATACGCCAACCCGTGTCGTATCGGCGAAACGTCGCGACGCCGCGCTTGTCGTTTGGCTTGCCGCCGAGAGGCCAGATCACCTGCCATTTGAATTCAACTGGTATCTCACCGGTACTCGGATTGGGGTCTGCGATGCCGGTGACGTCGACAAACTGGCGGCGTTGCAGAGGCAGATTCCAGTCGGGAGAATGTAGGGAGAGCTCGGAATATGCGTCATTCACTGGGCTGGCGGGCCAGTTTGCCCGAGCTTTCTGACCCTCGCTGGTCAAGGAAATGACGAGGGCGTCCGACGAATGTCCGAAAAGCCAGCCACACTCCTTCTCGTTTGCCGGGTGCATCTCAACTCGGATCAAGCCTCTGTGTTCCGCGCCAGCGGCCGCGTCCATGTAGCGAAGGTTCTCGGTGATGTCAGGGTCGGACGGCCGCAGAATGCAACGTATGCGAGAAAGGCCGATAGTTCTGATGACGGATGCGCTCGTGAATGGATCCGAGGCTCGAATCATCTGCGCGGCCTCTTCCCGCGACGGCTTTGATGTGCCACACGCTCCGGTTGACAGTGCGAGCCCGACGGTCGTCAACAGGAGTCGATTCTTCGTGATGCGAGCAAACGATGACGCCCATGAACGAGCTTCGGCACTTCGACCGACCTGCGCCGTCTTGCCTTGCCTGATTGTCAACACTCGTCGCCTCCCGGCAGCGGTCGGGCGTCCGCAGACGTCCGGCTGGAGCCAGACTATCTCGACATCGCGACCGCGCTGTTGTAACGGTTTCTCCTATCCTTTGCGAGCCGCAATCACTTCGGCGAGCTTGCTCTGATTTATCCGATGCGCCCAGGAATATGCCAGATAGCCAGCAATCAGATCAGAAGTCGATCGAGTACGTGGCCGAAGCACGGACAGATGTCTCGCCAGCCTGACGCTCCGGCGTGACCGAGAATGCCAGGCCACGTGCGCGATTGATCTTGCCGGCGTTGGTCGCGGCGTCATACCCGCTGTAGATTTCGAGACCCATATAGGCAAAAAGGCCGACGTAAGCTTGGCCGCATGAGGAGCCGTAGGAGCCATTGCAACCAGTCATGACCATCATGAGGGCTGCCGCGCCGCCGGCTGCCATGATGAGACCCTTCTTGCGTTCCGATGGACCGTTGTAGAACTGGCCCAGCCCTGGATAGACGAGCGACAAAATCAACGAGACGACCGGCTCTCGCTTCGAAAACGACGGAGAAGGTGCAGACTGCACGACCTGCGTCGGCGCAGCGGAGGGTGTCGCGACGACCGGAGGAGACGCAGGCTGAGTGACTGCGGGCGGTGGGGCCGGGGTTACTGCCGTTGATGGCGCTGGTGGTTGCGCCACCGGCGCGGCGGGCGGAACGTACTGCGGATCGCGCTCGACCAGGCCAAGGGTGCCGAGAATGTAGCCGGAAACACGCCCTCCGTTGCGATCAATGACCTCGACGTGAACCCATTGCCCTTCACGCCCCACGAAAGGAACCGTTGTCTCACGCGCGAGCGTCGTGATGACCGGCGCGCTCGTCGAGGGTCTGCTGCGAACGTTTGCTCCGGCACTCGACGTGACGTGGAAAATTTGCTGTGCGCGCAGGGTGCCTGGCGCACATAAGAGAAGCACGGTGACGACGACTCCGACTACGCCGAGACGCACGGTCCACCTTCCTTTTTCGCAGCACTCCACGATCCAGCGCGGCCCTCGCCGCGCCGGTGATGTGGGTGTGGTCTGTATCGTTGAGGAGACATTAATATCGATATACCGCTTGTCAATCCCAAATTGGTGCCGGCTATCGCACGACGATCGTTGCGCCGCCCGAGAAGAAGCCACCGGGCCCGTTCTGGATGCGAATGGTGAACGTGCCCGGATTCGCCAGGGTCACCGGTCCGACGACCTGACCGGCCGTGCGCGTCGTCAGGACGTTGTTCGGCACGACGCAAGCGGTATCGCTTGCACACCCAGGTCCGGTGACGACGATCTGCGCGGAGGCGACGTTGAAGTTGCTCCCGTTGATCGTCAGCGAGAACGCCCCGGCCGTGACGCTGGTCGGGGAGATGCTGCTGATGGACGGCGCGCCGGCAATCGCAGTGACCGTTCGGCCGTTGGAGAGCGAACCGCTCGATCCGTTTCGCACCTGGATCGTGAAGGTGCCCGGATTGGCAAGGGTGACCGGTCCCGCCAATTGCGTGGCGCTGCGCGTCGTCAGGACGTTGGCCGGGACGACGCAGGCGGTGTCGGTCGCGCAGCCGGGACCCGTCACGACGATCTGCGCGCTTGCCGGATCGAAGTTGTTCCCGTTGATCGCGAGCGAGAAGGTCCCTGTTATCACCGTCGTGGGAGAGAGGCTGTCGATGGACGGGACGCTCGCGTTCGCCGTGACGGTTCGACCGTTCGAGAGCGAACCGTTCGATCCGTTTCGCACCTGAATCGAGAAGGTGCCAGGATTGGCAAGAGTGACCGGTCCCGCCAGTTGCGTGGCGCTGCGCGTCGTCAGGACGTTCGTCGGGACGACGCAGGTGTCGGCCGCACAGCCGGGACCCGTCACGACAATCTGTGCGTTCGCCGGATCGAAGTTGCTTCCGCTAATCGTCAACGAGAAAGAGCCGACCGTGACGACGGTTGGTGAGACACCGCTGATGGAGGGCGTCGCGGGACCTGGCGTCGGGCCGCCGGTGGTCTCGCCCGCCGTGATGGTGCGACCGTTCGAGAGGAGCCCTCCCGGCCCGTTCTGCACCTGGACGGTGAAGGTGCCGACGTTCGCCAGCGTGATTGGTCCCGCGAGCTGTGTGGCGCTGCGCGTGGTGAGCACGCCGTTCGGCACCACGCATGTCGTGGTCGTTGCGCACCCAGGTCCGGTAATCACAATCTGCGCGGCCGACGGGTCGAATCCGCTTCCGGCAATCGTCAGCGTGAACGATCCCACCGTCACGCTGCCTGGAGAGAGGCTGCCGATCGACGGAGCCGGGGCCGGCGAGGGCGGTGTCGGAGAAGACGGAGAGGACGGAGCCGCAACGGTAACGGTTCGTGAGTTCGAGAGGCTGCCGGTGTCGCCGTTGCGGACCTGAATCGTGAAAGTGCCGGGGTTGGTCAGCGTAACAGGACCTGTCAGCCGCGTGGCGGTCTTGGCGGTCAGCACGCCGTTCGGCACGACGCACGATGACGTGGTCGGACAGTTCGGTCCGGTGATCACGAGTTGGGCCGCCGCAGGATTGAACGCTTCTCCGGTCACCGTCATCGTGAAGGTTCCAACCGAAGCCGATGTGGGTGTGATGTCGCTGATGACCGGAGAGGCGCTCGAGGAGGCGGCGCCAGCGTTCAGCGGCATACACGAGGTCTTTCGAGTGGATCGATCGAGCTGCGTGGTCTCCACCATCCACGAGTACGTGCCAGCCGGAATCGCGACTGTCACCGACCGGCTCACCGGAGCCGAAGCGCCGGACAACGAGAGCTTCCCGAACTCACGCAGCGGATCGGTCACGTCGGCGATGAAGTCGTAGGCGGCGCTTCCCGAGCAGCTGCTGTTGGACCAGACGCGTGCGTGCTCCTCAGTCAACAGCTTGTTCTGTACCGTCCACCTCAGCGTGCCGCTCCATGCGCTGCCCTGCACCTCGCCCGTGGCGGTCGGCGCCGTCGGTACCGGGCAGGCAAAGGGTGTGAAGACGGCCGTGCCTGCCACGTTCAGCGCAACGTAGTCCATGACCAGCCCCGGGTTGTTCCGGGTCGTCAGCTGCACGTAGGCGTTTTGAAGGTTCACCGTTGGATCGAATCCGACGATGTCGAGACCGCAGTTGACGCTGTCGGGAGCCCGGTCGCGCAGCTGGTTCCACAGGCTGCTGAGGGCGTTTCCCGCATTCAGGGCGAGCGTCGACGCGATCACGTTCCCCTGCAGCAGCGACGATCCAGACGTGCAGAAAAATGCGCCGTTCTCGAGCGGGTCGGTGATCGAGCACGCCTTGCCGACGACATCGGACACGATGCCCATCAGCGAGCTCCCGGTGCAGTCGGCGGCGATGTCGGCCGCTGATTCGCTGCCACATACCGCTTTGCGCAGTTTGATCGCGGCCGAACCGATCGACAGCGCTCGCAAGCCGGTCGGAGCGAGCGTCGAAGCACCGCCGAGCGAGATGACTGGAACGAATCCCGCCGCGCCTACCGCGATCGCGTTGTTCGATGCGACGACGACGGCCCGTTCGATAGCGTGGCCCTCCTGATCGGTAACCTGGACCGAGGCGGATCCGCCGCCGGGCACCGCGACGACGGCAGAACCGGAGGAGTCGGTCGTGCCGGTGTTGACCGGAACATCGGGGGATGTTGGTGTCGGTGCCGGCGCGGGAGATGCCGTCTGCGATGATCCGCCCTGTATCGGGGTCGGGGCGGTGGTCGTGTCCGAGGAAGAGCATCCCGATATGGTCAGCAACGCCGCGATCAGGAGAGCGTGCAGTGGGCGCCCCCAGGGCGCCTTCTGTGTGGCCGCGGGTTCAAAGTGATGTGAGCGCATTGGCATCCCCCATTGCGCCGAGCACGATTCGGCGGTTCTTTTGTACGGCCGTAATGTTGAGATGATATTGATATCGTTTCAATAGGAAAGATCCATGCCAGATGCCGGTATGTGCGCTACATTCGCAACTGATTGATATAATTGGGCTTGTTGAATCGTGGCTGAGCGCTACGCTACAGTCGCGCCATGCCTCGAACGAGGTGGGGCCAGGCGATTCAGCGGCTGCTCGTTGAACGCGGGTGGACGCAGAAGCGGCTGGCCAGCGCCGCGTCGGTCCGGCCGAACACCCTCACCAACATCATCAAGCACGGACGTCACACCGACACGGCAACGCTGACGCGCATCGCCTCGGCGCTGAGCGTCGACCTCGCAGAGCTGTTCGTCACCGAAGAGCAGACCGACGTTCTCAGAACCTATCGCCGCGACCGTGTCGAACGGGTGGCCGAGCGCGTCATGTCGGAGCTTTCGACGACGGTGACGCGGCTGGTCCGCGAGGACTTCGAACGGCTGCTCGCCGAGCAATCCGACGAAGCTCGCCTGCGCCCGCGCCCGTCGCGGCGGCACCGTTCGCCCCGAAAGACCGCCTCCTGACGGATCCGTTCCAGGTCCTTTGCTATGCTCGCCTTCGCCGGTCCGAGGTGCGCAGCAGCCTCCTCGCCGGGCATGCCATCAGACAACGGTCGATGATCGATCGGTAAATCCCGGGAGTTGCGCGATATGAAAGATCTTCGTCTTCGGCTTGGTCGCTGTGCGATCGCGGCACTGACTGGCGTGGCCCTGAGCGCGCAGGCGCAGACGCCGCTCCAGGTGAAGGGGCAGATCGCCGCCGATACGGCATCGCCCTGGGAGAAGGGCATCCAGCCGATCAACCCGACGAATTACTACGCAGCCATCGAGTGCGGAAAGCAGGCCGGCAATCCAGGCTGCGTGTTCTGGGACACGGGGCTCTGCAAGAACCCCGACTTCGAGCTGGCGATGTACACGCCGTACAAGATGGTGGCATACGAGGTGTGGAGCGCCGTTAGCCGCAAGCAGCCCGCGCCGCAGCCGAACTACGCCGAGGCGCAGCAGACGCATATCACGATCGGGGTGACGCCGGTCCGCGGCGCGAAGAACGTGCTCGCGGATCTCGTGCTCAAGAGAGGCGGCAAGCCGATTGTCCCGACGGCGCGATCGATCACTGCCGCGTCGAGCCGCTTCACGTTCGACTTTCCGGCGTTCGCGCCGACGGCGGCGATCACGCTCGATCTGGTCGGCAAGGCACGGACGGTGTCGTGCAGCATCGATGCGGCCACGCTGCGACGCATGCGGTGAGCTTCAGAAGGCGGGAAGGTCGGGAGGGTCGGGAAGGGCTGGAAGGTCGGGAGGGTCGGGAAAGACGGGAAGGGCAGGCAAGACAGGGCAGGTAGGGCAGGTAAGGCAGGTAAGGCAGGTGGGGCAGGTAAGGCAGGTGGGGCAGGTGGGGCGGGTAGGGCAGGTGGGGCACAAAAGAAAGGGCCGGCGGTTGTGTCCCGACCGGCCCCCAGCGTGATCTTGCAGAGCCTATAGCCTAGAGCCCATAGCCTAGAGCCCACAGCGCAGAGCCTAAAGCCCAGAGCCGACAGCGCAGCGCCCAGAGCCCAGAGCCGATCGGCTATTTAATAAACAACATCTCCCTGTAAGTCGCCAGCGGCCACAGGTGGCTCGGGATCGTGCACTCGAGCGCGTCGCTCGTTTCGCGCAGCGCCAGCATCGCCGGGATGACCGCGTCGCGGAAGTGCTTCGCGTGCTTTTCGGCCGACCCGTTGCCTTCGTGCGCGAGCGCCGCCTCGAGACGGTCGGTGCGCTTCTTGAACTCGTCGGTGAGCTTTGCCATCCGGTCGAGCAGCTTCTTGCCCTCGACCGTCTTTCCGCCCCCCGCCTTGACGGCGGCCACGCTCTGGCCGACCTGCTTCAGGTACTCGAGCGCCGCCGGCAGGACGTACCGGTTCGCCATGAGCACGGTCAGCTGGCCCTCGACGTTCACCGTCTTGTTGTAGGTCTCGACCATGATCTCGTAGCGGGCGTGCACCTCGCGCTCGTTCAGGACCTTGTACTTCTCGAAGAGCGCGACCGCGTCCTTGCTGATCATCTGCGGCAGCGCGTCGACCGTGTTCTTCAGGTTCAGCAGACCGCGCTTGCCCGCCTCGCGCTCCCACTCCTTCGAGTAGCCGTTGCCGTTGAAGATGATCCGCTTGTGCTCCCTGACGATCTTCGGCAGCAGATCCTTGACGGCAGCTTCGACGGTCTTGCCGCCCGCGATCGCCTTCTCGAGCTCGGTCGCGATGTAGTCGAGCGACTCGGTCACCGCCACGTTCAGCGCGATGTTCGGGTACCCGATGCTCTGGTTCGACGACACCGCACGGAACTCGAACTTGTTGCCGGTGAAGGCGAACGGGCTCGTGCGGTTGCGGTCGCCCGCGTCCCGCGGAAGCTTCGGCAGCACGCCGACGCCCGTGTCCAGGCTGCCGCCATGCTTGGTCGACTTGGCGCCGCCCCGCTCGATCTGCTCGAAGATGTCGGTGAGCATGTCGCCGAGGAAGATCGAGATGATCGCCGGCGGCGCTTCGTTCGCGCCGAGGCGGTGATCGTTGCCCGCGCTCGCGATCGTCGCGCGCAGCAGCCCCTGGTACCGGTTCACCGCACGGATGACCGCGGAGCAGAACACCAGGAACTGGATGTTCTCGTGCGTGTTGGTGCCGGGCGAGAGCAGGTTGTTCCCCTCGTCATCGCTCATCGACCAGTTCAGGTGCTTGCCCGACCCGTTGACGCCGGCAAACGGCTTCTCGTGCAGCAGGCACGCGAGCCCGAACTTCGGGGCGATACGCTTGAGCGTCTCCATCACCATCATCTGGTGATCGGTGGCGATGTTCGCGTTCTCGAACACCGGCGCGATCTCGTACTGGCTCGGCGCCACCTCGTTGTGCCGCGTCTTCACCGGCACGCCCAGCTTGTACAGCTCGGTCTCGACCTCGGTCATGAACGCGAGCACGCGGTCGGGGATCGCACCGAAGTACTGATCCTCGAGCTCCTGCCCCTTGGGCGGCGCCGCGCCGAACAGCGTGCGGCCGGCGTTGATCAGATCGGGACGCGACAGGTAGAAGTAGCGGTCGATCAGGAAGTACTCCTGCTCGGGGCCGCACGTCGTGATGACGCGCTCGGCGGTCGAGCCGAACAGCTTGAGGATCCGGAGCGCCTGCGTCGAGAGCGCCTGCATCGAGCGCAGCAGCGGCGTCTTCTTGTCGAGCGCTTCGCCGGTCCAGCTCACGAACGCCGTCGGAATCACCAGCGTCGTCGAGGCGCCGCTCTTCAGCAGCCACATCGGGCTCGTCGGATCCCATGCCGTGTAGCCGCGCGCCTCGAAGGTGCTGCGCAGGCCGCCCGACGGGAAGCTCGACGCGTCCGGTTCTCCCTTGATCAGCTCCTTCCCCGAGAACTCGGCGACGGCGCGCCCGTCCGGCGTCGGGTTGAGAAACGAATCGTGCTTCTCGGCAGTGATGCCGGTGAGCGGCTGGAACCAGTGCGTGTAGTGCGTCGCGCCGTGCTCGACCGCCCAGTCCTTCGCCGCGCGCGCGACCGCATCGGCCACCGACAGATCCAGCGGCTCGCCGTGCGTGATCGTCCGCCGCAGCGCCTGATACACCGTCTTCGGCAGCCGCTTCTGCTGCTCCGCGTCGTTGAACACCAGGCTGCCGAACTGCTCGCTCGCTCGGCCCGCGGCCGGCTCCTTCTCCTTCGCCACCGACCAGTCGCGGATCGCGCCGATCGCTTCGTTCAACACTGCGGAACCCATTGCGTCTCCCTTCTCGAACTGCCAGCCCGAGATCGTCGAAATTGATCGCTCGCGCGCCCCGCTTCGTCCACGCGAGGGCGAACAGATGCGGCACCGTGCCCAGTCACGAAAACGGGCTGATTGCCGTTTGATTCGCGCATTATTTCAGTTCCGTGCATGATCTGCAAGAAAATAGCTTCACGATCTGCACAAAATAGTTGAAAGTGCTCTGCCTGATCTCGAAATCGTGCACAACCTGCACGAAATCATGAACGGACCTGTTGTGGTCCCTGCCAGCCCGCCAGCGCCAGGAACTCCGCGAGCACCATGGCCGTCGCCCCCCACACCACCGCCTCGTCGACGACGAATGCCGGTGCGAGGACGGGGATCGGCCCGCGCGTCATCTCGTGCCACTCGATGGTTCGTGGATCGAGCAGGGTGGCGACCGGGATCTCCAGGATGCGATCGACCTCCGCGTCGTCGGGGTGCAGGCGTGGCTGGAACGGCAGCGCGGCGACGATCGGGTGCAGCCGGAAACGGCTGACCGGAATGTCGAGCGGGGTGAGGCGCCCGAGCGTTCGGACGCCGGAAACGTCGAGCGCCACCTCCTCGTGCGATTCGCGCAGCGCGGTCTCCTCGAACGTCTCTCCCGCCTCGACGACGCCACCGGGGAGCGAGACCTGGCCTCCGTGGCGCACGCGTGCCGACCGCACCGTCAACGCGATGTGCGCGAGCTCGTCGACCGGATAGATCAGCAGAAGGCCGGCGGCCGCGCGGATCGCTGACTGGTCGAGGTCCGGCGGCCAGGCGCGTCGAGGGCGAGGGGCCATGAGCGCCTGCGCCTCCGCTCCGGGCAGCGGAGCCGCGAGCCTCTGCTCGAGCCGGCGCAGGAGCGCAGCGAAATGCACAGGGCAATGCAACAACGCCGCGGCGCAGGAATGCAAGCGGCTTCACCGTGCCGCCGCCGCATCTCTGCGTTTTCCGCGCCTGACAGATCTCAATAGATGTTCATCTGCGGGCAGCTGGATCGAGGAGCGGGATATGACGGATTCGTCAGCGCCTTCACGATTTCAGCGCCGAGCAGCGCGTACCCGCTGTCGCTCGGGTGGAACCCGTCGGACGAGTAGAACGGCGACTGATACAGACGGCTGTCGCACATCAGATCGATGACCTTGACACCCTGAAGTGTATTGATTGCGGTCGTCGTCATGCGGACCGACGCGCGCTGCGCCGCCTGCCTCTGGGCCAGCGACACGCCCGAGAGGTAGGGGAGCGCGCCGAGGTTCGGGAGGTTCATGACGATGATCTGTGCCGAGCTCGCGCGGGCGCGGATGCCGCTGAGGAGCGTCTGGTAATCGCTGGCGAACGCCGAGACCTTCTGGTCGATGTAGCCGGCCGGATCGCTGCCGCCGGCGCCGTTCCCGAGCGCCGCGACGATCGTGTTGACGTCGTTGGCGCCGGTGAAGATCGTGACGATGTCCGCGTTGCGGCTGACGAACGGCATCTCCTGGTCGATCAGGTTGCCGTTGATGGTCCGCCCGTTCTGCGCGCCCAGGTCCTGGAAACCGCGGCTGATCGTGCCGCCAGGGATGCCGAGATTCGAGACCGTCACCGTGTATCCCTGCGATCGCAGCTGGCGCGCGGCGACCCACACGTAGCCGGTGCCGTCGCAATCCTCCCAGAGGAAGCAGGGCGTGCTCGATCCGATGCCAAGGACGTCGCTCGCGCCGACCGCCGAGTACGTCAGGGTCGAGCCCTGCTTCGGCAGCTCGCTCGGCCCGGTCAGGCTGCCGCTTCCGCTGTCGTCGCCGATGCCAAGCTTGCTGCATCCGGCAAGTGCCAGAGTGCACATCAGCGGCACGGCACAGAGGATCCGCATTTTTGAACTGGGGGTCATCGTCATCGGGAGTTTGCAATGAGAGTACCCGATGGGCTGTGTTCTTGTGCATAGAATGACGGGAGGTTGGGTCCCGCATGCAGGTACCGCGCTGACGCTGCGAACCGCACGTGCGCTGCTGTCGGCGGCGGCGACGGCGTGTGCAAGCCTGTTCCGCGCCTCTTCGTCGGATGACGTCGCCCTTGCCGCGGGCGATCGCGCGCCCGATTTCACGCTGCGGGCATCGGACGGCGCGACCTACAGGCTCGGCGGCTACGCCGGACGATCGACGGTGGTGATCGCCTGGTTTCCGAAGGCGTTCACCGGCGGCTGCACCGCGGAGTGCCGCTCGCTCGGGCTCACGCGGCAGGCGCTCGGCGCGTTCGACGCGGCGGTGTTCGCCGCGAGCTGCGACCCGGTGGAGACGAACCGGGAGTTCGCGGCGTCGTTGGGCATGGACGTGCCGATCCTGAGCGATCCCGATTGCCGCGTGGCACAGGCATACGGCGTGCTCGGATCGTACGGGCTGCCGAGGCGGTGGACCTTCTACATCGGTCCCGACCAGCGCATCCTGGCCGTCGATCGCCAGGTGCATCCGACGACCCACGGCGCCGACATCGTGGCGGCGCTCGAACGACTGGGAGTTCCGCGGCGGCCGTAACGGTCCGCCCTCACAAGCTGGCGCTCGTCGCCAGGCTGGAGAGTTCTTCATGACACTGCTCGATCGCTTCCGCGCACAGTCCGCCGACAAGCACGCCGACCCCGCCGTCCGTCTCGCGTTCGTCGAGGGGCTCCCGCTGTCGGAGCGGGAGGCGATTGCCGCGGCCGCCCGTGAAGACGAGGACCCCCGCGTCAGGAAGGCGGCGGTGTCGAAGCTGATGGATCCGGCGACGCTGGCGACGGTCCTGCGCGAGGATGCGGACGAGGGGGTGCGTGCGCAGGCTGCGGCGATGCTGCGCGATATCGCCCTCGAAGCGTTCGAGGAGGTCGGCGAGGCGGAGGGGCTGCAGGCGATCGACGCGATCGACGATCCGAAGCTGCTCGGGCAGGTGGCGAAGTCGTCGACACGGGAGAGCGCGGCGGCACGCGCGCTGTCGAAGATCGCCGACGCGCACGCGCTCGGGTCTGTCGCTCGTCACGCGACGCTCGAGCCGATCCGCCTGGCGGCGTTCACCGCGCTTCGCGAGCGCGACGCGCACGACCAGATACTCGCCGTTGCGATGCACAGCGACTTCAAGGACACGGCCCTGGCCGCGCTCGAGCTCGTGACCGATCGCGCCGAACTGGAGCAGGTCAGCAGCCGCGCGCGCAACAAGAGCGCCGCCAAGCGTGCCCGCACGATCCTTCGCGAGGCCGACGAACAGGCCGCGCGCGACGCGATTCGTCCGGCTGAAGCCGGACGCCACGAGGGGACAGCTGACGCCGGACGCCACGAGGAGACGGCGCTCTCTCAGCTCGACGCCGCGCGGCAGGAGGGGTCGACGCCGATCGCCACGTCCGAATCGGAGATGATCGCGCCGCCGCATGGCGATCCGCTCGGCGAGCTGACGGGATCGATGGAGATCTCCGCTGTCGCGCCCGCGGAGACCGCCGATGCGCACGACGCGACGTCCGGCGTCGAATCGCCGGCCGAAACCGACGCCGAACGCGGCTTGCGCGAGGCGGCCGACGAGGAGGCGCGCGCGCGCGATCGGGAGCGCCGGCTCGCCCGCCTCGTCGAACTCGTGCCCGACGCCGAGGCGGCCGTCGCCGACGAGAACCTTCCATCCGCCCGCAAGCGCTTCAACATCGTCCGGCGCGAGTGGAACGACGTCGCCGTTGGCGTCGAGATCGAGCCTGCGCTCCTCGAGCGCTACCAGGCGGCCTCGGCGCGTCTCGGCGAGCGCGACACGCAGGCGCGCGAGGAGGACGCGCGGCAGCGACGCGAGGCGCTGGTGCGGATGCACAACCTCCTCGGTCGCGTCGAACCGCTGGCGTCGAACCCGGATCTGACGTTGAAGGCGGCGGAGCGCGCGCTGCGCGACGTCAAGGCGGCCTTCGGCTCCATGCCGCCGCTGCCGGGCAAAGAGGACTTCGACGAGGTGATGCGTCGCCTGAAAGACGCCCAGGCGGCGCTCACGCCGAAGGTGCAGGAGCTGCGCGAGGCCGACGAGTGGCGCCGGTTCGCCAACGTCGCGATCCAGGAGCAGCTCTGCGCGCGCATGGAAGCGCTCAAGGCAGCCGAGGATCTCGACGCCGCCGCGCGCGAGGTGCGCGAGCTGCAGGAGAAGTGGCGCGCGGCCGCCGACGTCCCGCGCGCGCAGGCCGACGCCTTGTGGCGCCGCTTCAAGGCGGCGCACGACGAGGTCTGGGCGCGGTGCGAGGCGCACTTCGCGTCGCAGGCGGCCGAGCGGGCCGAGAACCTGGCGCGCAAGACGGCCCTGTGCGAGCAGGCCGAGGCGCTCGCCGACTCCACCGAGTGGATCAAGACGTCGGAGGCGCTGAAGGCGCTCCAGGCGGAGTGGAAGACGATCGGGCCGGTCCCGCGCGGCCGCGAGAAGACGATCTGGGAGCGGTTCCGCACCGCGTGCGACCGGTTCTTCACGCGGCGGCACGAGGATCTCGCGAAGCGCAAGGCCACCTGGAACGAGAACCTGGCGCGCAAGGAAGCGCTCTGCGAGCAGGCCGAAGCGATCGCCGAGCGCACCGACTGGGATGCCGCCGCCGCCGAGATCCGTCAGCTGCAGGCGGAGTGGAAGGCAATCGGCCCGGTGAAGAAGTCGCGATCGGAAGCTGTCTGGCAGCGGTTCCGCGCGGCGTGCGACACGTTCTTCTCGCGCCACGCGCAGCGGCACAACACGGCGCGCGCCGAGCGCGTCGCTGCCCGCGAGGCGATCGTCGCCGAGGTCGAAGCGCTCGCGGCGCTGCCCGACGGGAGCGAGCCGCCTCCCGACCTGCTCGCGACGTCACGGCAGCTGCGCTCGCGATGGCAGCAGGAAGTGGCGCAGCGCGGCGTCGATCCGGAACGCGCGCGCGCGCTGGATCAGCGCTACGCGGTCGCCTTCGGCACGGTCGTCAATCGCTGGCCGTCGGTGTTCGGCGGATCCGACATGGATCCGGAGTCGAACCGGAAGCGCATGGAAGCGCTCGTCGCGAAGGTCGAAGCGCTGGCCGGCTCGCTTGCCGGTCCGGGTGGCGCGCAGCAGGCGGTGTCGCCGACGACGAGGCTGGCGGCCATGCTGAAGGACGCGCTCGCGGCGAACACCATCGGCGGCAAGCCCGACGACGACAGCCGTCACCGGGCGGCGCAGGAGGAGCTGCGGCAGGCGCAGTCGGCGTTCGTGCGCATCGGCGTAGTGCCCGACGAGGCGCGGCGTCAGCTGACGGATCGCTTCCAGCGCGCCGCGCGCCGGATCAGCGAGAGAACCGGTCGCCAGCCGTCACGGGCATAGCTCACCACGAAGTCACTTCGTGATGAAGACTATCTGCCCAGCGGTTCCTTCAGTTCCTTCAGCAGCGCGTCCTTGAAGTACCCCGGCGGGATCGTCCCCTGGCGGATGAACGCCAGGTGGAACGCCTTCAGCGAGAACGCCGATCCGAGCTCCTTCGCGGCCTGTTCGCGCAGCGCGTAGATCTGGTCCTTGCCAATCCGGTACGTGATCGCCTGCGTCGGCCACTTCGAGTAGCGGAAGATCGCCCGCTCCGCGCTCTCGCAGCTCGCGCGCTTGGCCGGGCTCTTCGCGCGTCCGGCGGCATCGCACGCTCCCGGCAGGAAGTCGACGACCTCGGAATACAGAGTCGTCGCATCGTCGTAGGGCATGCGGCCGGTGTGCAGCCCCGTATCGATCCGGACGCGGAGGTCGCGATACAGCTTCCCCTGCAGCTGATACAGACGTTCTTCAGGTGTGTAGAACCCGTGCGGCGCGTCGGGCTGTGGCTCGGCCATCAGCGCCTCGGCGTAGAGCCCCCACCCTTCGGTGGCCATCGAGTCCTCCCACATCGACGACGAGTCCTCGACGGCGCCAGGCGTGAGCCAGCGCACGGGCGAGACGCTGTCGCGCGCCTGCGTGAGGTACTTGAAGTACCAGTCGTGCCCGGGGAAGCCTTCGTGCGCCGCGAGGTCGGCGAGCGCCGAGCGGTTGTCGTTCTGCAGCGCGGCCGGATCGTTGCCGGTCGGCGTCACATAGAACCGTCCGACGCCCGAGGTCTTGAATGGCGGTGCCGGATAGTACGCGGCGCCGTCGATCGACGCGCGCAGCGGGGCCGGCGTCTCGGCCACATCGAGCTTGTACTCGTCCGGCACGTCGAAGATCTTCGTGTCCCGCGCGTACTGCACGAGCCGCGAGGCGGCGTCGCGATACCACGCGATCATCTCTTCGTCCGACTTCGGGGAGTCCTTCGACAGCTGATCGAACACGGCGCGCACCGCGGCGGGACCATCGCCGGGCAGCGTCCACCCTTTCTGCTGGCCGATCTGCCGCGCGAGCGCGATCATGTCGCGCTGCGTCGCTTCGACGATGGGCCACGATTCGTCGTAGAGGCGCTCGGCGGTCGTGTCGAGATGGAAGTTGTTCTGGAGCGCCCAGTTGTATTCCTGCGCCCCCATCGCGAAGCGGTCGGCGGCGTATTGCGCCTTGACGGCGCGCGAACCTGGCTCGAAGAAGGTGTCCGCGATGAACGTGCGGAACTTGCGATAGGCGGCGGCCGCATCCTTGCCGGCGTCGAGGAGATCGCTCACGAGTGTCTCGCGGCTCAGCCCCTCGGCGAGGCGCTGGCTGGCGAGGGCGGGCAGCGTCTCGCCGAAGTACTTCGCGCTGGCTTCGGTCGTGTCGAGACCATCGCGTTCGAGCATGCGGCGATCCGGCACGTTGCCCGACTTCACGCCCGCCTCGATCTGCTCCTGCGCGGCGGCGAGGAAGCGTGGAATCGCGCGGACGCGCCTGACCAGCAGCGTCCACTCGGTCTCGGTGCCGTAGGTGTCGTTGCCGGTGTGGGTCAACCCCTGCACCTGCCAGTCGATGGCGCGGAACGGCTCGGAGACGTAGGTGTCGAGCGCCCGCTCCTGGTAGCGGCGGACCTGATGCTGCCGGATCAGGAAACGTGTCTGCGCGATCGCGACATCGCGGTCGATGCGCACCGCATCGGTCAAGGCGTCGGCGTCGACGGCTCCGAGCTCGCGCGCCGTGATCGCGAGCCAGCGATCCTCGTCCGCGAGCGCCGACGGCGAGTAGTCGCGAAGCATGCCGTCGGCCTGCGCCAGCGACGGATCCAGGCCGGCGCCTCCGAGATACGTGTTCGTCGTCGGGTTGCGCTTCAGGAACTCGACGACGTAGCGCGAGAGCGTCTGCTTGATGAGCGGATCGCCGGCGCCCGCGTTGCCGAGCGACTGGGTGCCCGGCACCGAGCCGCAGGCGCACGCGGCCGCGAGCAGCACGATTGCCGACGCGACACGGACGAGCGGCGGCATCACTGGATCTTCAGCAGCTCGACGTCGAAGACGAGCATGCCGTACGGCGCGCTCTGGCCCTTGTAGGCGAGCGATTCGGGGATCCAGAAGCGGGCCTTCTCGCCCTCGACCATCAGCTGCACCCCTTCGGTCCATCCGGCGATGACGCCGTCGAGCGGGAAGGTCGCCGGCTCGCCGCGCGTCACCGAGCTGTCGAACATCTTGCCGTCGGTCGTCCAGCCGGAATAGTGGACCGTCACCTGGCTGCGCGACGTCGGGTGCTTCGCGCCGGTGCCCGGCGTCAGCACCTTGTAGGCGAGGCCGCTGGCGGTCCGCTTCGCGTCCGACGGAACCGCTTTCACGTCGGACGGCGTCTGCGGCGGATGCGCGATCGAGATCAGCTCCACGTCGAAGACGAGCATGCCCTTCGGATCCCGTCGTCCCTGGTAGGCCAGCGACTCGGGAATCCAGAGCCGTCGCGTCTCGCCAGGCACCATCAGCTGCACCCCCTCGGTCCATCCGGCGATGACGCGGTCGAGCGGAAAGCTCACCGGCCGGTTCGGCCCCGTGCGCGAGCTGTCGAACATCTTGCCGTCGGTGGTCCACCCGGTGTAGTGCACTGTCACCATGTCGGTCCTGGCGGGATGCTCCTTGCCGGCGCCCGGCTTGATCACCTTGGACGCCAGCCCGGACGCCGTCTTCGTCGCGTCAGCCGGTGGCGCCGCGACGTCGGCCGGGGGCGGAATGGACCGGGACGACTGTCCCCAGGCGGTGGCGGCAATCAGCGGCAGCGTGGCACAGATGAAGGCGGCAATCAGCAGCATGCGCATGGAGCATTCTTACACGCGCGCCCAGCGCCTGGCATCTGAGAGCACCCAGCACCCAGCACCCTGCACCCAGCACCTTGCACCCAGCACCTTGCACCCGGCACCCATTGGGAGCACCCAGCACCCTGGAAGGCGCTTGAATTGACGCCGCTGCGCGCTCCTGTGGCGCTCGCGCTCGAAGCCGTGCCTGTCCTCGGCGCAGATTTCAGACTGACGCCCCTCGGGCAGGCGCCTAAACCGGCTGGCTGCGCTGCCTACGGCGCCGCGCCCTCGAAATCTGCGCCTCCTTCGGCACGGCTTCATGCTGTCGCCCCTCGCGCGACGCCCAAGTCGCGCGCATCAGCGCCAACCCAAGCGCCTCAGACGGGTCCACCAGCACCTTGCACCCGGCACCCAACGAGAGCACCCAGCACCTTGCACTCAGCACCCTGCACCTCTAGTCGACTTCGTGATGAGTTTTTCTGACTTCGTGACGACGCTGTTCGCGGCGATTCAGCGGCTCTGGAGCTCCTGCAGCTTCTGCTTCAGCGACTCGAGCCGCTGGCCCGCTTCGCCGAGGCGTCCCTCTGCGGTCAGACGCTGATACTCCTCGAGATCCTGTGCGGCGCCGCGGATCAGCGAGTCGGTCGTCGCCGGTGCTGCAGGTGCGGCGCCGGACGACGCTCCACCGGCCGCTGGCGTTCTCGGCGCGGGCGCGGACGGCGCGGGCGCGGTGCCGAGCGTCGACGGCGCTGTCCCGAAGAGCGCCGCCAGCGCCGTCTCGAAGTTCGGACCGTACGCCAGCCGATCCTGCAGCGCCAGGACGACGATGCGGAGCTCGGGCATCGGGCTGCGCTCCGCCTGCAGGTAGATCGGTTCGGCGTACAGCAGCCCGCGGCCGATCGGGATCACGATGAGCGAGCCGCGCCTGACGTGCGAACCCTGCTGGTTCCACAGCGACAGCTGTCCCGAGAGCTGCGCGTTCTGGTCGACGCGCGCCTCGATCTGCAGCGGGCCGTCGACGAGCCGCGTCTTCGGGAAGTTGTACACGACGGCGGTACCGTAGTTGGGCGCGTCGCTCCGGCCCGCAATCCAGCCGATCAGGTTGTTCCGGTTCGCCGGCGTGAACGGCAGGATCTCGATGAACTCCAGGCGCTGCTCGTCCGGCAGCTTCATCAGCACGAAGTTCGGCTCCATCGGCTGCGGCGACACGTCGCGCCGGTCGGGCGTGCGCACCTCAGAGGCGACGGTCCAGAGATCCTCGCGGTTGTAGAACACGTCGGGCGACGTCATGTGATAGAGCCCGTACACCATCGCCTGCATCTCGAGCATCAGCTCGGGATAGCGGACGTGACCGCGAAGATCCGCGGACATCTCCGACGCGTCGCGGAACATCGTCGGGAACACGTGGCGATACGACGCGAGGATCGGATCGTCGGGATCGAAGACGTAGAAGGTGACGGCGCCGTCGTACGCGTCGACGGCGACCTTGACGCTGTTGCGCAGGTAATTCAGCCGCGCGTTGCCGAGCGGGTAGTGGCGCGAATACGGGTAGCTGTCCGACGTCGTGTAGGCATCGATCAGCCACACCAGCCGGCCGTCGCCGGTGACGACGATGTAGGGATCGGCGTCGAAGGTGAGGAACGGCGCGAGCGTTTCGACACGGTCGCGGATGGTGCGCCGCATGAGCAGACGGCTGTCCGGCCTGATGTCGTCGCTGAACGGCACCTTCGTCACGTCACCGCGGTCGAGCGCGATCAGCAGGCGCCGGAAGAACCCTCCCATGACGATCCCGCCGGTGCCTTCATAGGTGGCGAAGCTGTTGGTCTCCCCCTGCGGGTAGTCGAACTCCTGCTGGTTCGTCCGCACGTACACGTCGGTATCGGTGAGCTCGCCGAAGTACACCTGCGGCCGCGTCAGCGTCAGCCCCGGAACGGTGCTCTCGACCGGCATGTTGCCGAGGAGCAGGTCGGGCAGCCCTTCCGGCGTGAACCCGTTGACCGGGTTCATGGTCACGCCGTAGCCGTGCGTGTAAATCAGCTTCTCGTTGATCCAGTTGCGGCTGCTCTCGGGAAGCCGATCGACGTTCAGCTCGCGGACCGCCAGCATCATCTGCCGCGTCACGCCGCCGAACGTGTAACGGTCGATGTCGATGTCCGGGAAGTCGTAGTAGGTGCGGATCTCCTGGATCTGCCGCAGCGTGTCCTGCAGCGCGCGCCAGTCCCACAGCCGGATGTTGTCCAGCGTCTCGCGGTTGTTGTCGGGGTCGATTGCCGCCAGATCGTTGTCGGCCTCGAACGGGATCTCGACGATCTGATCGAGCGCGAACGCCTTCTGCGTGAACGCGATGTTCTGCGTGATGTACGGCCGCTCGCGCACCAGCTCGTTCGGCTTCACCACGAAGCCGCTCACGTACCACGCGATCACGCTGACGACGACGTAGGTCGCCACCGCCGGAAGGAAGGCGGCCGCGATCCAGCGGAGACGCGGCGCGGCGACCGCGTTGAGCGCGCACATGATCGCGCCGAGCGCGAGCGCCGCCGCCACGTACAGCATCCCCGGCACGAGCACGTGCGCGTCGGTGTAGGTCGCCCCGGCGAAGATCGTGTGATCCTGCAGCAGCCGCGCGAAGCGGCCGACGTAGGTCTCCATCGCGAGCGCGAGCAGCACGCCGGCCGCGGCAATCGAGAGGCCCCGCAGCGTGGAACGGCTGTTCACGCTGGTTCCGCGTGTCAGCGCGCGTGCGCCTCCCGCGAGCACGGCGAAGAACGCCGCGACCAGCACGACGATGACGGCGAGCGAGGTGAGCCACCCGGCGACGATCCGCCAGACCGGCAGCGTGAACAGGTAAAAGGCCACGGGCCGGCCGAGGATCGGATCGAGCGTCTGATCGCCCGTGGCCGCCTGGTTCCAGTACAGGGCGAAGGTGGCCCAGTCGCCCATCATGCCAAGGCCGGTGAGCAGGCCGATGAGGGCCGACGCGGCGAGCGCGATCAGGCGCAGGACCGGTTCGACCGGAAGGCGGATCGGCTGGCCGTTGATGATGATCGGCCCGCTCGTGAGCTCGAGATGCGCGGGCCTCAGCGCGAGATAGGCGCCGAAGAGCAGCAGGAACGTCGCGACGCTGAAGATCGTGAAGACCAGCCCCTGGATCCGCAGCGTCGTCCAGAAGACGTCGGCGAAGCCGAGCGCGTCGAACCAGAGCGCGTCGACGTAGTACGACAGCATCGTGCCGCCGCCGAACAGCACGAGCGCGAGGGCGACGAAAAGGGCGAGACGGGCGCGCCGCCGCGGGGGACGCGACGGCCGCCAGTCGATCGTGGTCACTTCACGCCGAAGCCGTCGACGTGGACGTTGAGGTTGTGATTGATCCGGAGGCCCACGATGCCGCTGGCGTCGACGTTGGACGTCGGCTGCGCGTTCACCTCGGTGCCGTTGACCAGGAAGCGTGTCCGGTCAGGTGCGACCGCGATCGCCAGCAGGTTGTTGCCCCTGGTCGACGCGTCGGTCTTCTTCACGGCGGCGTTGTCGCTCCACGGCACCACGCTCTGCACCTGCGACCCGTTGCGCCGCGAGATCATGAACTTGCCGTCCTGCCGGACCAGGAAATAGGTGTACTTCTGGTTCGCCCCGGCGAGATCGGAACCGCCGACCAACAGACCGTACGCCTCGGGATGCGCCGCCGGCTCGATCTGGTTGAACGACGCGTGGACTTCGTAGCTGCCGCTCTTCGTGTCGGCGGCGCGATAGTAGATGCCGGCGGGGCCGCTCCGGAAGTGGATCCCCGCTCCCATCGGCACGACGCTCACGCCGTCGGCCGTCGTCCCGCCGCTGTCGAGGCGGACGGACCAGCCGGCCGGCAGCGCACCGCCTTTGATCATCCTGTCCGCATCGGCACCATGTTGCTGGGCGACCAGCGCCGTCGCACCGAGGGCCGCAAACCCGAGCATTGCCAGCAGTCGCTTCATCGACGCATCTCCTTGGTCGAGTCTAATTGATCCCGTAGTCCTTCGCGCCGTACACCGCTTCGATCGCGCCGGGCGGCAGATCCACCGGTTCCAGCGCCGGATCGGGGATGCGGTGACGCACCGGCGGAATGCTCCGCAGGTACACGACGATCGCGTAGCGATCCTCTTCGGTCAGACGCGAGAAGCTCGCCCACGGCATCGTCGTGTGCGGCACGATGTGGCCGTCGGGAAACGTGCCGCTGCGCAGCACCCGCATCACCTCTTCGTCGGTTCGACGCGCGAGTCCGGTCTCGGGATCCGGCGTCAGGTTGCGGCTCACGTAGATGCCCTGCCGCGCCGCGATCTTCGCGCCGCCGCCAGCCATGTATCTCGTGTAGTCCGGGCCGCGCTCGCCGTTGGCCGTGTGGCACCCGAGGCAGCCGATGTTCATCACGAGCGTGCGTCCGCGTTCCGCGATCGCCCGGCGTGCCGGGTCGGCGATGGCATCGACCGGCGGCGCCGCCGCGGCGGCGCGCGCGCCGAAGGTCTCCGGCGCGACGAGGAGCACCGGCGGCATGATGTGCAGGAACGCGGCGAACGCGCCGGCGGCCGTCACCAGCACGACGATGCCGATCCGCTTCAGGAGCTTCGCCATCACCGTGCTCTCGTCGTCATGCCGCTGTTGCCGGCGTAGAAGTGGGTGGGCGGGTCTTCACGGAGCACGAGCATCGTGAACTTGCCCCAGAGGTACACCGGCAGGAACGCGCGCGACGGCTTCGGGACACGGTTGCGCACGGGAGGGATCGTGCGCAGGTAGGCGACGATCGCGTCGAGGTCCGACGGCTTCAGCGTCGAGAAGGACGACCAGTCCATTGGAAACGGCAGCAGGCGGCTTCCGTCCTCGAGAATCCCCTTCGTGATCGCACGCTTGATCTCGTCGTCGGTCCAGCTGCCGAGACCGGTTTCCTTGTCGGACGTCAGGTTGCCGGTCGGGTACGTGCCCCAGGGAGCCAGGTGCATGCGTAGCCCGCCCGCCATCCACAGGCCGGGGAGCATGCGCCGCTCCTCGTCGACCGGCGAGTGGCACACCGGACACGCCATGGCGTTCACGAGGTACTCGCCGCGTCGAACCGGATCGGCGAGCGCCTCCTGTTCCTGCTGCCGGTAGAACGCGGCGACCTCGCCGGCGGTCATCTCCCACACCGGCTTCCGCCGCAGCGAGCCGACGTAGTTCGCGAGATCCCACATCTCGGTTTCCGTCGCCGAGCCTGTGTACGACGGCATCGGCGTGCCCGACATGCCCGCGCGAAAACGCATGTACACGTCGGCCGGTGTGTCGCCGCCGCGGAACGTCCACGGCTCGGTCAGATCGGATGCCTGCAGCGGGTAGCCCCAGTCGTCTTCGAACGATCGCGTGACCGCGTTCGTTCCGCGTCCGTCGTCGCCGTGGCATTTGCCGCACTGCAGCGTTGCGTAGACCGCCGCGCCGCGGCGCGTGCTCTCGGTCGAAGGAGGAACGGCGGGCGACGCGATCACCGGCTCCGGCGATTCGGCCGCGAAGCGGGGCGAGAACGTCTTGATGTAGCCGACGACAGCGCGGATGTCTTCGTCGGGGAGGATCGGCTGCCAACCGGGCATCGCCGTGCCGTAGAGGCCCTGGCGTACCGAACGGAGCAGGTCGTCGTCTGTTGGAAGGCTGCCGGTCTCGGTCGATCGGAGCTTGTAGCGGCCGCTCGTGAAGTCGCGCGGGTGCGGCATCAGCGTCATCGCCGCCGGGCCGTCGCCCTGTCCCGACGTGCCGTGGCACTCGACGCAGTGCGCGTCGTAGATCGCCTTGCCGCGCGACGCGGTGGGTGTCGCGCTCGCGGCCCGCTGTCGTGCGTCGACGCCGCGGATCGCGAGACCGGCGAGCGACGCAGCCATCGTCAGCCCGATCGATGCGACCGCGATCGTACGACGCTTCATGGATCAGGCCTGCGGCCGCCGTCGGCCGCGCGTCAGTCGACGGTGATCACGACCTTGCCGTGCGCGCCCGGCGTCATGACCGCTTCGTGCGCACGCGGCGCCTCCGCGAGCGGGAACTGCTCGCCGACGACCGGACGCAGCGTGCGGTTCTCGAGGCCGGCCACCAGCGCGGCGTGCGTCGCCGCCAGATCCTGCGGCGTCACGGCGAACAGCAGCATGCCGAGCACCGCCGCCTCGCGCGCCATCGTCCCGCGCGGATCGATCTCGATGCGGCCGCGGCTGCCGACGATGACGACGCGTCCATGCTTGGCGAGCAGCGTCAGATCCTTGTCCAGGTTGACGTGCGCGGCCAGCTCGATGATCACGTCGACCCCCTTGCCGTTCGTCGCCTTCGCGATCGCGTCGAGATAGGCCGGGTCGCTGTGGTCGACCACGACGTGCGCGCCATGCTCGCTCGCGAGCTGGCGTCCGCGATCGGTGCTGGCGGTGCCGACGACGAACATGCCGTGCGCGCGCGCGAGCTCGACGGCGGCGATGCCGACGCCTCCGCTCGCGCCGTGCACGAGGACCGTTTCAGCCGGGCGCGCCTTCGCCCGCTGGAAGAGCGAGTAATACGCCGTCGCGTACGGAACGCCGATCGCGGCGCCCTGCTCGAACGCGACGTGATCGGGCAGGCGATGCAGCTGCGTCGGCGCGCACAGCGCCTGTTCCGCGCAGAGCCCCGTCCGCGGCGTGCCGAGGTTGTCGCTCGCGATGTACACGCGGTCGCCCGGCTTGAATCCGGTCACGTCGGCGCCCACAGCCAACACCTCGCCGGCACCATCGGTTCCCGGCGTGTAGGGAAGCGGCGGCTTGGCGGCGTACACGCCGCTGCGGATGTAGGTATCGACCGGGTTGACGCCGACGGCGCGTACACGGACGAGCACCTGCGACGCCGAGGGCGTGAGATCGGGAACGGTTTCGACCGTCAACACCGAGGGCGGACCGAATTCGCGGACGACGATTGAGCGCATGGGCACGATGCTATCATGAGGTATTCATGGCACTTGCACGGCTTCACAGGACCGTGGGCGTGAAGGTGGGACGCGTCCAGGTTGGCGGCGGCGCGCCCGTCGTCGTGCAGTCGATGACGATGACCGACACGGCCGATGCCCGTGCGACCGCCGCGCAGTGCGTCGAGCTCGCGGAAGCCGGATCGGAGATGGTCCGCGTCACCGTCAACACGCCTGACGCGGCTGCCGCCGTGCCCGAGATCAAGCAGCGCATGCTGGACGCCGGCTGTGCCGCCCCGCTCATCGGCGACTTCCACTACAACGGTCACCTGCTCCTCACGCGCGTTCCCGCGTGTGCCGCCGCGCTCGACAAGTACCGGATCAACCCGGGCAACGTCGGCACCGGCCGGCGGCGTGACGAGCAGTTCGCGACGATCTGCCAGGTCGCCGTCGATCACGGCAAGCCGGTGCGCATCGGCGTGAACGGCGGCTCGCTCAACCAGGAGCTGGTCGTCGCGAAGATGCAGGAGAACACCGACCGCCGTCTCGGCAAGGACTCCGAGGAGATCATCAACGAGTGCATGGTGCTGTCGGCGCTCGAATCGACGGAGCTCGCGCTCGACAGCGGCCTGCGGCGCGACCAGATCGTCATCTCCTGCAAGACGTCGCGGCCCCGTGATCTGATTGCCGTGTACCGTGCGCTGTCGAAGCAGACCGATCAGCCGCTGCACCTCGGGCTGACCGAAGCGGGCATGGGCATGAAGGGGCTCGTCTGGTCGTCGGCGGCGATGGGCGTCCTGTTGAACGAGGGGATCGGCGACACCGTTCGCGTGTCGCTCACGCCGCGCCCCGGCGGCGATCGGCGCGAAGAGGTCTACGCCGCGTGCGAACTGCTGCAGGCGCTCGGCCTGCGTTCGTTCTCGCCGAGCGTGACCGCCTGTCCCGGCTGCGGCCGCACGACGAGCAGCACGTTCCAGGAGCTGGCCGAACGGATCCAGGGCTACATCCGCGAGCAGATGCCGGTCTGGAAGCACACCTACGACGGCGTCGAGACGATGACGCTGGCGGTCATGGGCTGCGTCGTCAACGGTCCCGGCGAATCGAAGGCGGCCAACATCGGCATCAGCCTCCCGGGCACCGGCGAAGCGCCGAACTGTCCAATCTTCATCGACGGGCAGCACGTGACGACGCTTCGCGGCACGTACGAAGAGCTGGCGGCGGCCTTCCAGTCGCTCGTCGACGACTACGTCACCACGCGGTATCCGAGGAAAACCTGATTACGGTCGATGATGCGCTCCTGCGCGAGGCGCTGCATCGCGTCTGGGGCTTCTCGGATTTCCGGCCGCTGCAGCGCGAGGCGATGCAGGCGATCCTGCAGGGGCGCGACAGCCTCGTCGTCCTGCCGACCGGTGGCGGAAAGTCGCTCTGTTTCCAGGCGCCGGCGATCGTCGTCGGCGAGCGTGCGGCTGAAGGTCGGGAGCTCGCGATGGGACAGGGGCCGGCTGAAGCCGACCCTCACGACTCCTCGAGCGGCGCCGCGCCTTCCGACCGTGGCGTCCAGATTACCGATCGTGGCGTCCGGCTTCAGCCGGACGTTCCCACTCCCGCCCGCCGCGGCTTCGCCCTCGTCGTCTCTCCGCTCATCTCGCTGATGAAAGATCAGGTCGACGGCCTGCGCGTCGACGGCGTCGCGGCGGCGTACTTGAACAGCACGCAGACGGCGAGCGAGCGCGACGAGGTGATGGCGAGCCTGCGCGAGGGACGCTGTCGGCTGCTCTATGTCTCGCCGGAGCGGCTGGTCGGCGACGGCAGCGCCGGCTTCCGCCGGTTCCTGCAGCAGTGCGGCGTGCGCTTCATCGCGGTCGACGAAGCACACTGCATCAGCCAGTGGGGCCACGACTTCAGGCCCGAGTACCGCCAGCTCGGTCGCCTGCGCGAAGACTTCGGCGGCGCGTCGCTGCACGCCTTCACCGCGACCGCCACCGAACGGGTGCGCCACGACATCGTCCGCGAGCTGCGGCTCGAGGATCCGCTCGTGCTCGTGGGATCGTTCGATCGGCCGAACCTGATCTACCGGGTGCTGCGGCGCGGCAACCTGCACAAGCAGCTCGAAGCGATTCTCGCGCGCCACGACGGGGAGTCGGGCATCGTCTACTGCGCCTCCCGTCGCGAGGTCGAGTCGCTCGCGGAGTGGCTACGCGGCGAGGGCCACGAGGCGCTGCCGTACCACGCCGGGCTTCCCGACGACGTGCGGGCCGCACACCAGGAAGCGTTTCTCGAGGAGCGGGTCGACATCGTCGTCGCCACCGTGGCGTTCGGCATGGGCATCGATCGGTCGAACGTGCGGTTCGTCGTGCACGCCGGCGCGCCGCGGTCGCCCGAGCACTACCAGCAGGAGGCGGGTCGTGCCGGACGCGACGGGCTGCCGTCGGAGTGCGTGCTGATCTATTCGGGCTCGGACTTCGTGCGCTGGCGACAGATGCTCGAGATGAACGGCGAGCTGACCGACAGCGCACGCGCGCTGCTGCGCGACATGGAGCGGTACGCCGCAGGCACGCAGTGCCGCCACCGGGCGCTGGTCGAGTACTTCGGCGAGACCTGGACGCGCGGCGAATGTGGTGCCTGCGACTGGTGTCTGAAGGAGCTGGACCCGGTCGCCGACTCGACGACGGTCGCGCGGAAAGTGCTGTCGTGTGTCGCGCGGGTGCGGCAGTCGTATGGCCTCGCGCACGTCGCCGACGTGCTCCTGGGAAAGGCGAGCGACAAGGTCGTCGCGGCGGGGCACGCGGAGCTCTCGACGTTCGGGCTGCTGAAGCAGGAGACCTCGACCGCGGTGCGCGGCTACATCGAACAGCTCGTCGCCGGCGGGTGGCTGGCGCGCGACGGCGAGCCGTATCCGATCCTTCGCCTGACCGCGCGCGGGGCCGCGCTGCTGAAAGGGGAGGAGCGCTGCGAGCTGTACCGGGAGATGCAGCCGGTGCGGAGCAAGAGCCGCACACGCGGCGCCGGCGTGGCGGCATTCGAGGGCGATCCCGATCTGTTCGAAGTGCTGCGTGAAGTGCGGCTGCGGATCGCGCGCGAGCGTGGCGTGCCGCCGTACGTCATCTTCCACGACACGACGCTCAAACACATGGCCGAGCGGCGCCCGTCCACGCTCGACGACCTGCACGAGATCTACGGCGTCGGCGCGAGGAAGGCCGCCGATTTCGGCGACGACTTCCTCGACGCGATCAGGCGGTTTCGAAAGCCTGAGTGACGGGCATCGCCGTCGGGTCTGAAGACCCGACGCTACGTACGATCACCCGACTCTACGTGTACGATCACCCGACCCTCGTACGATCGCTGATCACTTTTTCGCGCAGCAGCCGGCCATGTTCCCGGCCGCTGCGGCGCCGGTCTTCGCGGCCATGTGTCCGCAGCATCCAGACGCGTGGTCCTGATGAGCGGCGTCCGCCGCCAGCGGCTTGTCTTCCGCCGCGTTCTTCGCGGCGTGATGGCCACAGGCCATCCCGTTCATCCCCGGTGCGGCCTGCGGCGTGGCGGCAGTCGGCTCAGCCGGCGGATGGACGTGTGCGGAGTGATCGACCGCGGCGGCGTCGGCTGGGGCGACGTTCGCTGGGGCGTCCTTCGAGGCATCGGTGGCGACGCCGGTCGACGCGCCCTTCATGTGGCTGCAACATCCGCCTTCCGATGCGTGATTCATCGCAGCACTGGAGGAATTTCCGCAGCAGGCACAGGCGTGCGCGGCGGTGCCGCCGTGCTCCTCGTGCTGTGCCCAGGCGGCCGGAGCAGAGAGTACAAGTGCCGCCGCTGCAATCAGAAGCGGTTTCGAAAACAGGTGAGGACGCTGCATGGCTTCTCTCCTCGGAACACGACGGATCGAGGTATATGGCCATGGGCAGTGCAGGAAGACGGCCACCTGACGGCGGCGACTTCAGCCGCCGGGAAGCGGCGCAGGGCCGATCGGGTCAGTGCGGCTCGTGAGGTCAGTGCACCGTGTACGGTTCGTGCAGCGCGAAGGGAGCGATCTCGACGTCGAAGTGCTCGCCGTTCTCGGTCACCATGGAATAGGTGCCGCGCATCACGCCCGACGACGTCTTCAGGGAGCAGCCGGAGGTGTAAGTGAACGCCTCGCCGGGCGCGAGCATCGGCTGCTCGCCGACGACGCCGGCGCCGCGCACCTCTTCGGTGTGCCCGGTTGCGTCGGTGATGATCCAGTGCCGGCTCAGGAGCTGCACCGTGTCGTCACCCTCGTTGGTGATCCTGATCGTGTAGTGGAAGAACCACTGGCATTGGAACGGCTGAGAGTGGTCCGGGACGTAGTGCGACTCGACCTCGACACGAACGTTGTTCGTGATCGCTTCCGACGACGAGGCGTGCATGGAGTGCTTCTTCGGATCTGACATTGCGTTCCGACCGTCGCGCGCGAGTTTTTTCATCATATCAGCCTTTCCACGGCGAGGTCGCCGCGCCACGGCCGCCTCGCCGACGCGCCCGGCGGGATCGGACGCGAAACTTCGCCGGTCCGGTCTACGTCTGATACCGTCAGCGTTGCGCCGGTACTGTCATGGCTCTGTGCACCCGCCCGTTCGTCCGCCTGCTCTCGACGGCCGCGTCGCTCGCGAGCGCCGTGCTCCTGGTGCTCGTCGCCCGTCCCGTCGCGCAGGGCGACCTCGACGCCTTCATGCGGCAGGTCCTCGCGACACGCGACTCGAACTGGAAGAAGCTGCAGCAGTACGTGCTCGACGAACGCGAGCAGATGGAGATGCGGGGGCCCTCGGGCACGCCGCTCTGGGGCGAGCGCCGTGACTACACGTGGTACATCCGCGACGGCTTCTTCGTGCGCAGTCCGCTGCGCGTGAACGGCGCCGCCGTGCCGGAGAGCGAGCGGCAAGCGTACGAAAAGACGTTTCTCGAACGCACCCGCCGCCTCGACGCGCGCGCGTCGGCCTCAGGGCCCGCAGACCCGGCTGCGCACGACGCCGATGCCGACGCAGCCGGCCCGCCGCGCGATCTCGACGGCCTGATCCGCCAGACACGACAGCCGCAGTTCGTCTCGTCCGCCTACTTCCTGCGCTTCCGGTTCGACGAAGGACGCTACGCCCTCGTCGGCCCCGAACAGTTCGACGGGCGTCAGGTGCTCAGGATCGAGTACTACCCGGAGAAGCTCTTCACCGAGGAGCGGCGCCGCGAGCTCAGGGAGGAGCTCGAAGGCGACCGGCGGCGACCGCCGCCGCGCGATCGCGAGGATGAGCGGCAGTACGACGCCGAGCTGCGCCGGCTGATGAACCGGTCGTCGAAGGTCACGCTCTGGATCGAGCCGACGTCGCACCAGATCGTGAAGTACACCTTCGACGATTTGAATTGGAACTTCTTTCCCGGGCAGTGGCTCGCCCAGGTCGACGATGTGACCGCGTCGATGACGATGGGCCAGCCGTTTCCGGACGTCTGGCTGCCGCGGTCGCTGCAGATGGACGTCCGGCTGCTGATGGCTTTCGGCAACGTCGACTTCCGCTACACGCTGCAGTACGACGACTATCGCCAGCCGGACGTGCGCTCGAGGATCGGTATTCCCGACAGGCCCTGACGTGATTGCCGCGCTCCTGACGATGACGTTGCTCGCGGGGCAGCCCGTGGAGCGGCTGGCCGGCGTGCGCGTCCAGGGCAACACGCTCACGGCCGAAGCCGACATCGTGCGCCTGGCCGGCCTCGAGGTCGGCGCGGAGGTGACGCCGGCGGCGATCGCCGAGGCGACCGCGCGCTTGGAACGGCAGGGCCGGTTCAGCCACGTCGAGATCCTGAAGCGATACGCGTCGATTGCCGATCTCTCACAGATCCTCCTCGTCATCGTCGTCGACGAAGGGCCGGTCGTGATCCGTCGTGGACCCGATGGTCGGCCCCGCGCGGTGCGCCGTCGAGGGCCGCCTCTCATGTTCCTCCCGCTGTTGGGATCGGAAGAGGGATACGGCTTCAGCTACGGCGCGCTGGTCTCGATGCCGAACGTCGCCGGACGCGGCACGCGGGTGTCGATCCCGCTCACCTGGGGCGGCGAGCGCAGGGCCGGCGTCGAACTGGAGAAACGCTTCGATTCGCCGCGGCTGACGCGCGTCCGCGTCGGCGGCGCGCTGCTGCGGCGCGAGAACAGCGCGCTGCAGGCGATCGACAGGCGCGGGCAGGTCTGGGTGCGCGGCGAACGGGAAATCGCCAGGGCGCTGCGCCTCGGCGCCTGGAGCGGCATCGACCACGTCCGCTTTGGTGACGAAACGGGAGTGGTCGTACGCGCTGGCGGGGACGCGACGCTCGACACGCGGGTGGATCCGATGCTGTCGAGAAACGCCGTCTACGTTCGCGGCGCAATCGAGCGGCTGCAGGTGCGGAACGGCCGCGACGCCACGCGCACGCTGCTCGACGCGAGCGGGTACCTCGGCGGGCCGCTGTCCAGCATCATCGTCGTTCGCGTCTATCGCGACGGCGCGTATCAGCCGGTGCCCGGCTACCTGAAGATGCTGCTCGGGCGCGAGTCGACGCTGCGCGGGTTCAGGGCTGCGTCGGCGGCTGGCGACACGACGGCCGCCGGCTCGATTGAAGTGCGTCTGCCGATCACGTCGCCGTTGAGCGTCGGGAAACTTGGCATCCGGGCATTCGCCGACGCGGCGACGGTCTACGACGCGGGCGCGAGCCTGCGCCGCCAGCACTTCTCGCGAGCGATTGGCGGCGGCGTCTGGTTCGCCGCGACCGTGATCAGGGTTGCCGTCGACGTCGCGCACGGCTCCAACGGCGAGACGCGCCTGCAGGTGAGCTCGGGAATCGGCTTGTAGCCGCCGAGCGCCGGGTCGGCTTTGTCAGCGGACCTGAAGGTCCGCGGCTACACACGATGTAGAGCGAATTCGGTTTCGGTGCAGCACGTAGTGTCCGGCTTTAGCCGGACTTCATCGCAGCCCATAACGCGGCACGACGGTCCGCGGCTCATTTGACGCGCTAGGCAGAATCTTCCAGGCTGTGCCTGGCGACGAGGTGCTCCTCCACCACTTCGCCCTTGATCAGGTGCCTCTGGATGATCTCTTCGAGCACCGGCGGATCGCACCGGCGATACCAGGCGCCCTCCGGATAGACGACGGCGATGGGACCGTCTTCGCAGATGCGCAGGCAGTTCGCCTTCGTCCGCAGGATCCCGCCGCGTTCGGAGAGCCCCAGCGCCTCGAGGCGCCCCTTCAGATACTCCCACGCCGCCAGCCCGCGCTCGCGATCGCAGCACTTCGGCTTGGTCTGATCGCAGCACAGGAAGATGTGCCGCCTGGCGACCGGGATTCCGATCGAGTCGACGATGGGTGTCAGATCTTGTTCGTGCATCCTGGCCGGCAGCGGCACGGAATCGTCCGCTCCCCGATGATCGAGTAGTCGTAGGTCAGCTCTTCGCCGCGTCTGATGTTGCGGCCGGCGCGGATCCAGATGGTCTTGTCGACCACCTCGAACCAGCAGTTCGGCGTGCACGAGTGGTTGATGAACCGCGCGATGTTGCCGCCGACGTTCGCGTCGCGGCTCCAGTTGCGGTTCACGCGGAACACCCAGACGCAGCCCTCGTTCAGGTACCGGTCTTCACGTTCTTCGCTGACGCTGTTGTGAATCAGCTCGCCCGCGTAGTCGATGATGCGGCTGTTCTTCGTGATGTCCTCGGCCGCGAAGACGCCCCATCCCTCGATGCCCGAACGCCGCTTCGCGATCTTCGGCAGCGTTTTCTGTGTGGGTCTCGGCATGGCTGCGTGCGGTCGCGATCGTACCTCAGCCCGCGAAGTGCTCGAAGGCGACGACCGTCGCGATGCCGGCGCCGATGAGCAGCACCTGCCGGAATGAATTGCGGTCGATGGCGCCCCGGTGCAGGTCGGGGATGAGGTCGGACATCGCGATGTAGAGCATGCTCGCCGACGAGAACGCGAGGATGAACGGCCGGACGGCCGGGACGACGCTGACCATGCTGTAGCCGACGAGCGCGCCGGCGATGCCGGCGGCGCCGGAGGCGACGTTCAGCACCAGCGCGCGCCGGCGCGAATAGCCGGCGTGCAGCAGGATGGCGATGTCGCCGACCTCCTGCGGGATCTCGTGCGCCGCCACCGCCACTGCCGTGTTCACCCCGAGCGGCACCGACGTGAGGACCGCCGCGGAGATGATCGCGCCGTCGATGAAGTTGTGGAACGCGTCGCCGAGGATGACGAGCTGCGCCGCCGCGCCGTGCACGTGGCACTCGTCGGCGTGACAGTGCCGCAGCAGCACCAGCTTCTCCAGCACGAAGAAGACGACGATGCCGGCGAGGAGCGAGCCGAGGACCTGCTGCGGCGACAGCTCCTGCAGCGCCTCGGGAATGAGCGCGAGCAGCGCGACGCCGAGCAGCGCGCCGACGGCGTAGCTCACCAGCCAGGGCACCAGGCGCGTGCGGACGGTTTGGTTGAACAGCAGGAGTGCGGAGGCGACGAGCAGGCCGCCGAAGCTGCCAAGGAGGCTCAGCCCCAGGGCGGTCGCGAGTAAAGACACTGCGACATTCTAGCGTGCGATGTACCCGCGCCGCGCGCGGACGCGGTACGCATGGTTGCGTACCTCCACGCGGATCGAGTGCCAGGCCCCGTCCTTGTCGGCCGTCGACGCGTACCCGAGCGAGTACTGCCGGCTCAATTCGTCGGCGATGCTGGCGGTTGCCGGGTTCAGGTCGCGCGCCGAGCGGACGATTTCCGTGCGGCCGCCGCTGTCGTCGGTCATGTCCCGGAGCGCCGCGCCGTTCACGCGCTCGTCGCCCGTCGGTCCAGGCGTCTGGCCTCCGCCGCGGGGCAGGACGATCTGCGGCAGAACCGGAAAGCGGCCACCGGGCAGACGGCCGGTTGGCGGAAACGGAAACGGGGTCGGCGGCGGCATGCGCGGACGCGTCGGAGGCGCTCTGAAGACCGGTGTGCTCTCGCCGTCGATCCCGATCGCGTACATCAGCACGTCGCTGTCGCGAAGCGCTTCGCGCACGTCGTGCAGCGTCCCCATGCTGGAGGTGTCGTTGCCGTCAGAGATGAGGACGATTGCCTTCTTCTGGTTGTGGCCGCCGGCGGCGATCGGCAGCGCCGCCAGCACGGCGTCGTACATCGCGGTGCCGCCATTCGGCGTGATGCGCGCCATCGCCCGCGAGAGGCGGGCGCGGTCGGTCGTCCACTCCTGCACCAGCACCGGCCGATCGCTGAAGCGGTAGAGGAACACCTCGTCGCGTTCGTCCAGCAGGTCGTACACGAAGCGGTCGAGCGCCGATCGGGCATCGGCGATCTTGCCGCCCGCCATGCTCCCGCTCGTGTCGAGCACCAGCCCGAGGCTCACCGGCACCCGGTCGGTGCTGAAGTAGGCGACCTCCTGCGGCTCGTCGTTCTCGTAGACGACGAAGTCGTCGCGCGTCAGCCCGGGAACGAAGCGTCCGTTGGAGTCCAGCACCGTGGCGGTGACGTTGACCAGCTCGACGCCGCTGCTGAAGTGCAGGCCGTCGCGTGAATCGCCGCCGTCCCGTGGCGCAGCCGGCGGCTGCTGCGCCTGGAGCGCGACGGCCGCCGCGAGCAGCAGCACGGCAATTGACGGCTTCAGCATCCGCACGCCAGAAGCCGACAGTCACAATTCGTGCCGTGGAAGAGGATGCCGAATCGGCCGGATTTTCGCCCCGTCGCGTGAGCTGCCGCGTCGGCGTGTGCTCCACGAGAGACAGGCCGTCGCCGGCGGCGTCGCCGTCCGTGGACCCACTTCCGATAAACTCCGGCGCATGTCATCAGCATCGTTCGCAGGCACGTCGATCATCGTCACGGGAGCGACAAGCGGCATCGGCCGCGCCGCCGCCCTCGAATTCGTCAGGAGAGCAGGAGATGTTCTGCTCGTCGGCCGTAACGGAGGCGCGCTCGAGGAGGTGTGCGGGGAGGCGAGCGCGCTGTCCGGCCGCGCGGTCGCCTGTCAGGCCGACGTCACCGCCGCCGACGCCCCGGACCGCATCGTCGCCGGCGCGATCGAGGCGTTCGGGCAGATCGACGTGCTCGTGAACGCGGCGGGCGTCATCGCGACCGGGACGGTCGAGCAGACGAGCGATGCGACGTGGGACTCGATGATGGACGTGAACGTGCGGGCGCCGTTCCGGCTGATGCGCGCCGCCGCTCCGCACCTGAAGATGCGCAAGGGGAGCGTCGTGAACGTGTCGAGCGTCAACGGGCTCCGCGCGTTTGCCGGCGTGCTCGCCTACTGCGTCAGCAAGGCGGCGATGGATCACCTGACGCGCTGCGCGGCGCTCGAGATGGCGCCTTTCGGCGTCCGCGTCAACTGCGTGAACCCCGGCGTGACGGTGACGAACCTGCACCGCCGCGGCGGCATGGATGAAACGCAATACGCCGCGTTTCTCCAGCGGTCGCGGGAGACGCATCCGCTCGGCCGGCCGGGCGAGCCGGAGGAGGTCGCCGCGCTCATCGCGTTCCTCGCGTCAGACGAAGCCGGGTGGATGACGGGCGAGACAATTCCGATCGACGGCGGAAGACACCTCACGTGTCTTCGATGAACGATTGAAGGCGTAGGAGCGCGAAGGAAGGGGAAACGGGCGACGTGCCGATTCAGGCGCGAGGCTTCGTGCCTTCCACGAAGCGCAGCCCTTCGCGTTCGCCGAGCAGGCGCACGAAGCGGCAGCCGCCGCGCTCCAGCGCACCGGTCGCGTCGAAGGCCGGAGCCGAGGAGCCGCGTCCGAGCATCGCGGCGATCCCCGTGACCGGAAGCGCGCTGATCACCAGCACGCGTCCACCGGGCTCGAGGACGCGCACCGCTTCGTGCACCGTCGCGATCTGCGCGTCGCCCGGCATCGACGCGAACTGTCCCCGCGCATCGTCGATCACGACGAGGTCGAAGTCGGGCGCGGTCGCCGGCAGCGCGGTCGGCGGCGCGATCTCGGTTTCGACGAGCACGCCCTGGCGCTCGGCGCCCTTGCGGACGCGGCTGGCGGTTGCGGCGTCCGGGACGACGGCGAGCGCGCGCCCCGAGAGCCCGACCTTCGCGGCGATGGCGGCGAGCGCGCCGCCATCGGAGCAGCCGATCTGCAGCAGGCGGTCGCCCATCTTCACGCCGGTCATGCCGACGATCAGCATGTACGGGTTGCTTTTCGCGCGAAACGAGAACATCAACCGATGATGATATAGTTTTTTCTCGTGTCTACACCTGTCGAAATCGCTCCCGCCAAGGGCAAGCTTGGCGTTCTGCTCGTCGGACTCGGCGCCGTCAGCACCACCACCATCGCCGGCGTCTTCGCCATCCGCAAGGGTCTCGCCAAGCCAATCGGCTCTCTCACGCAGATGGGCACCATCCGTCTCGGCAAGCGCACTGAAGGGCGCTCGCCGAAGATCAGCGACGTCGTTCCGCTCGCCACGCTCGACGACATCGTCTTCGGCGGCTGGGACATCTTCGAGGACAACTGCTACGAGGCGGCGAAGCACGCGGGGGTGCTCGAGGACGCGCTGCTCGAACAGGTGAAGGACGAGCTCGAGGCGATCAAGCCGATGCCGGCGGTCTTCGACCGGCAGTACGTCAAGCGGCTCGACGGCCCGAACGTGAAGAAGGGGAAGAACAAGAAGGATCTCGCCGATCAGCTGATTGCCGACATCCGCCGCTTCAAGGCCGACAACCAGTGCGATCGCCTCGTGCTGATCTGGGTCGGCAGCACCGAGATCTTCATGAGGGAAGAAGCGGTGCACCAGTCGCTGGAGGCGTTCGAGAAAGGGCTGGTCGAGAACCACCCCGCGATCGCGTCGAGCCTGATCTACGCGTACGCGGCGATCAGCGAAGGCATCCCGTACGGCAACGCCGCGCCGAACCTCAGCGCCGAGATCCCCGCGCTGCAGGAGCTCGCGCAGAAGACCGGCGCGCCGCTCTGCGGCAACGACATGAAGACTGGTCAGACGCTGATCAAGACCGTCATCGCCCCCGGGCTGAAGGCGCGCATGATCGGCGTGAACGGCTGGTACTCGACCAACATCCTCGGCAACCGCGACGGCGAGGTGCTCGACGACCCCGAGTCGTTCAAGACGAAGGAAGAGAGCAAGAAGGGGGCGCTGGACTACATCTTCCAGCCGCACCTCTATCCTGATCTCTACAAGGACATCTCACACGTCGTCCGCATCAACTACTACCCGCCGCGCGGCGACAACAAGGAAGGGTGGGACAACATCGACATCTTCGGCTGGCTCGGCTACCCGATGCAGCTGAAGATCAACTTCCTGTGCCGCGACAGCATCCTCGCTGCGCCGATCGTGCTCGACGTCGCGCTCTTCCTCGATCTCGCCAGGCGCGCCGGCATGAAGGGGATCCAGGAGTGGCTCTCGTTCTACTTCAAGAGCCCGATGCACGCGAAGGATCTCTATCCCGAGCACGACCTGTTCATCCAGCTGACGAAGCTGAAGAACACGCTGCGGTACCTGAAGGGCGAGGAGCTCATCACGCACCTCGGCATCGAGTACTACGACTGACAGAGGAATTTGACGATTGAAAGCGCTTTCAGATGTATGTAGCTGCCGACCTTCAGGTCGGCCAGGCGCGGACCTCAAGGTCCGCGGCTACACACAACTGAAAAGCGCTATAGCGATTTGACGATTTAGAGATTTGACGATTTGACGATTTGACGATTTGGCGATTTGGCGATTTAACAGCTGGTGAGCTCGACGGGCCGTTCGGGATACCTGCAGCCGGCGCTGCTCGGAGGATTGGTGACGGGGGTGCTGTCGGCGCTCCCGATCGTCAGCGCCGGCAACTACTGCTGCTGCCTGTGGGTCGTCGCCGGCGGCCTGCTCTCCGCCTATCTCCTTCAACAGGATCGCAGCGACACTCTCACCGCGGGCGACGGCGCGATCGTCGGCTTCTTCGCCGGCGTCTTCGGGGCCGTCATCCAGGCGGTCCTTGCAATCCCAATCGAGCTCGTCGTCGGGCCGCTCGAACGCCAGATCATCGGGCGCCTGTCGGAGATATCCGGCGCCGGTACGTCGACGCTCGGCTTCGACGCGCCGGGAGCCGTTGCGACGGCCGTCCTCCGCGTCCTGACGTTCGTCTGGACGCTCGTCGTCGGCAGCGTCGTGTCGACGATCGCGGGGATTGTCGGGGCGGCGCTGTTTGCGAAGCCGTCACCCGCCGTTCACGCGGGGCCGGACGGCGGGTCTGACCGCTTCAGCTGAAAGCTTCGGAGCCACCTACGGAGCCGGCGGCATCGGTTCGGCCGGCCGCGGTCTGCGCGAGACCATCAAGCCGATCGACAACCCTGCCAGCGCGCCGATCACGGCGCCGATCGTCTGTCCCCACAACAGGCGCGATGTCGCGTAGCGGATCACCTCGGGAATCTGGACGACCGAGGAGATCGCCGCGCCCTGCGGCAGTCCGCCCGGCGAGCTGTACCAGGAGATCATCGGCGGCACGATGAACGAGGCGGCGGCAGCCCCCGCGATGGCGCCGGCGAGCATCAGGATCAGGGCGGTCTTCACAAACGGCAGTATAGTCGTCCGCTCTTCCTTGTAGAATCCGTGAAATGTCCGAGCAGAAGACTGCCGAGTTCAGCGATCTCCTCCGCGAAGATCGCCGGTTTCCGCCGCCAGACGAGTTCCGCGCGGACGCGCTCGTGCGCGACGAGAGCATCTACGCTGAAGCCGAGCGCGATCCCGAGGCGTTCTGGGCGAAGTTCGCGCGGGAGCTGGACTGGTCGGCTCCATGGACGAAGGTGCTCGACTGGCAGCCGCCGCATGCGCGATGGTTCGTCGACGGAGCGTTGAACGCCGCCGTCAACTGCGTCGATCGGCATGTGAAGGGACCGCGCCGCAACAAGGCGGCGATTATCTGGGAAGGCGAGCCTGGCGATCGCCGGACGCTCACCTACTACGACCTGTATCGTGAGGTCTCGCAGTTCGCGAACGTCCTGAAGTCGTTCGGCGTGGCGAAGGGCGACCGGGTCGCCCTGTACCTGCCGATGATCCCCGAGCTCGCGATCGCGATGCTGGCGTGCGCGCGAATCGGGGCGATCCACAGCGTGGTCTTCGGCGGGTTCAGCGCGGAGTCGCTGCGCGACCGCATCAACGACGCGCAGGCGACGGTGCTCGTGACCGCCGACGGCGGATTCCGCCGCGGACAGATCGTGCCGCTGAAGCAGGTCGCCGACGACGCGCTCGAGTCGACCCCGTCGATCGAGCACGTCGTCATCGTGAAGCGCGGCCACTCCGAGATGCCGGTGCACGTGAAGGAAGGGCGCGATCACTGGTATCACCGCCTGATGCAGGATGCGCCGGCGCGGTGCGAGCCGGAACCGATGGACGCCGAGGACATGCTCTACATCCTCTATACGTCGGGCACCACCGGAAAGCCGAAGGGCATCGTCCACACGACCGGCGGTTACCTGGTTGGCACGTACGCGACGACGAAGCTGGTGTTCGATCTGAAAGAAGACGACGTCTACTGGTGCACCGCCGACATCGGATGGGTCACCGGCCACAGCTACGTCGTCTACGGGCCGCTGGCCAACGGCGCGACCGTGCTCATGTACGAAGGGGCGCCCGACTGGCCGCAGCGGGATCGCTTCTGGGCGCTGATTGAAAAGTACGGCGTCACGATTCTCTACACGGCGCCGACGGCGATCCGCGCCTTCATGCGCTGGGGCATCGAGTGGCCGGCGAAACACGATCTCTCGTCGCTGCGTCTGATCGGATCGGTCGGGGAGCCGATCAACCCGGAAGCGTGGGTCTGGTACTACCGCTACATCGGCGGCGAGCGGTGCCCGGTCGTCGACACCTGGTGGCAGACCGAGACGGGCGCGATCATGATCACGCCGCTGCCGGGGGTGACGACGACGCGGCCGGGATCCGCCACGCGTCCGTTTCCCGGAATCAAGGCGGAGATCAAGAACGAGCGCGGCGAGACGGTGCCGGGCGGCGGAGGGCTCCTCGCGCTCACGCGCCCCTGGCCCGCGATGCTGCGCGGCATCTACGGCGATCCCGATCGCTACGTGCGGCAGTACTGGAGCAAGTGGGGGCCGGAGATCTACGTCACCGGCGACGGCGCGAAGCTGGACGAGGAGGGCAACTTCTGGCTCCTCGGCCGCGTCGACGACGTGCTGAACGTGGCGGGACACCGGATCGGCACGATGGAGGTCGAGAGTGCGCTGGTGGATCACCCGAGCGTCGCGGAAGCGGCTGTCGTCGGACGTCCGCACGAGATCAAGGGGCAGGCGATTGCCGCCTTCGTCACGCTCAAGGAAGGAAAGCAGGGCTCGAAGGAGCACGTCGACGAGCTGAAGGAGCACGTCGCGCGCAAGATCGGTCCGATCGCGCGCCCCGACGACATCATCTTCACGGCCGATCTGCCGAAGACCCGCTCGGGCAAGATCATGCGGCGCCTGCTGCGCGACATCGCCGAAGGCAAGGCCATCGGCGACACGACGACGCTCGCCGATCCGACGGTGATGAACAAGCTGAAGGCGCAGTACGAGTCGGAGGGAGCGTAGCCGACGCGTACCGTTACGACAACAGCAGCTCCAGATCCTCGCGCTGCAGCGTGCGCACGATGCTGTTGTCGGCGGTGATGATCGCGTCGGCGAGCTCGCGTTTTCGCTGCTGCAGTTCGAGGACCCGCTCTTCGACCGTGTCGCGTGCAATCAGACGATAGGCGAAGACGTTCCGCTCCTGTCCGATGCGGTGCGTGCGATCGACCGCCTGCGCTTCGGCCGCGGGGTTCCACCACGGATCGAGGATGAACACGTAGTCGGCCGCCGTGAGGTTCAGCCCGACGCCGCCGGCTTTCAGGCTGATCAGGAACAGCCCGCAGTCGGGATCGTTCTGGAAGCGGGTGACACGCGCCTCGCGATCGGTTGTCGCGCCATCGAGGTACTCGTAGGTCACCCCGCGGTCGTCGAGCTGCGCCCGAAGGAGCGCGAGGAAGCTCGTGAACTGCGAGAACACGAGCGCCTTGTGGCCTTCGTCGACCGCTTCCAGCAGGCGCGGCACCAGCAGATCCAGCTTCGCGGACGAGGCCTCGTCGTATTGCGGATTGACCAGCGCCGGATGGCACGCTGCCTGTCGCAGCCGCAGCAGCGCCTCCAGCACCTGCATCTTCGACCGCTGCCATGACGACGCCGGGCGTTCGAGCAGCCGCTGCCGGTAGTGATCGCGCAGCTCGGCATACAGCGCGCGCTGGCGCGGCTCGAGGTCGCAGACGATCGTCTGCTCCGTCTTCTGCGGGAGCTCCACCGCCACCTGTTCCTTGGTGCGCCGCAGGATGAACGGCCGGAGCCCGCGCGAGAGCGCCGCCAGCTCCTCGGGGTCGCCGCCCGAGAACGAACGGTTGAAGGCGGTCGCTCCGCTCAGCAGACCCGGGTTCAGGAACTCGAAGAGGCTCCAGAGATCCGCGAGCCGGTTCTCGACCGGCGTTCCGCTCAACGCGAGCCGATGATCGCCCCGCAGCAGACGCGCCGCCTTGGCGCCGGCGGTCCTCGCGTTCTTGATTGCCTGCGCCTCGTCGAGGATGACGTAGTCGAACTGCACGTCGGCGAGCGCGACGGCGTCGCGCCGCAGCGTGCCGTAGGTCGCGAGGACGACGTCGCTCTCGGAGATCAGGTGCATGCGGCTGGTTCGAGCCGCGCCGGAGAAGTCCAGCACCCGAAGCTTCGGCACGAAGCGGGCCGCCTCCTGCTGCCAGTTGAACAGCACCGACCGCGGCACGACGACGAGCGACGGGCGGGCGCTGCCGCCAGCGGCTTCGCGATCGACGCGGCGAGACTCGAGGAGCGCGAGCACGACGACCGTCTTGCCGAGCCCCATGTCGTCGGCAAGACAGCCGCCGAAATCGAACTCGCGCAGGAACGCCAGCCAGCCGAGCGCCTCGCGCTGGTAGTCGCGAAGCGTGCCGGCGAAGGTCGCAGGCGGATCGAGCGGCGCGATCGTCTGGAACTGGCGGAGCCGCGAGCGCAGCGCCGCCGCCGCCGCGTCCCACGACACCGCCGGACGCGAGGCGAGCAGCGCATCGAGGAGCGCGACCTGCGATCGCCGGAAGCGGAGGCGATCGCCTTCGCGCGTGCCGAGCGTGAGCGGCGTCAGATCGCGCAGCCACTCCTCTCCCACGATCGCGATGCTGCCGTCGTCGAGCACGAGAGTTCCGTCGCGGCGTTGAATCGCTTCGAGGAGCCGCGGCAGCGGGACCTGCTGCCCGTTGAAGCGGACGTCGGCGCGGATCTCGAACCAGTCGATGCCGGAGCTGACCTCGAGGGCCGGCGGCTCGGTCAGCACGTGATAGGTGAGATCCTCGGCGGTGATGCGCCAGCCGTCCGGCGCGAGCGTTCGCACCAGCCTCGGGATGTCGCTCCGGCCGATCTGCAGCACCTGACGTCCCTGCCAGCGGTCCCAGGTGCGCTTGACGCCGAGCTCCTGAAGCCGGTCGAGCGCCCGGCGCTCGGCCTCTGGCACCCGTTTCGCGAACACCTGAGGATCGCTCGTCGGAATCAGCAGACCGGTGTCCGCGGCGTGAGGCGGCGCGTCGCCGTAGGCGAACAGGAGATCGACCGTCAGCCGGCGCGCGTCTTCCGCCGGCTTCAGCGCGAGGTGCGGTGTCGGCTCGACGTCGACGATCGTCGTGCGCAGTTCTTCGGGAAGCCCCGGGAGATCGGCGACGCCCGAGTCGCGCAGCGCTTCGTGCAGCCGCGACGCGGCGTCGACCGGCACGGAGATCGATCCGCGCTCGAGCAGCTGCTGTATCCAGGGAAACAGCGCGTCGGTGTCGACGTGCATCGCCGACGATCCGGCGAACGCGAGGCCATCGTCGAGGAGCAGGTGCACGTCGCTCAGCGGCACCGACGCGGTCTCGCTCTCGAGCGCGCCGTCGATCCGGTAGACGCGGGCCTTGTCGTCCCGCGTGACGTCCAGCCTGCCGCGAAACGTCGCCTCGGTCCATGAGACCGATACGAGCGTGGCGTCCTGCGGGCGCGATGTCGGGTAGTCGGTCAGCGCGAGGCGGCAGCGGGCGGTCCTGCAGATGACGGCGAAGAGGCGCAGGCCGAGGGAGCCCTTCAGCAGGAACGGCGAGGAGATCTCGCCGCCGGTCCATCTCCAGGGGTCGCTGAGACCGGCGCCGCTGACCTGCTCCAGGATGTCGCGATCCTCGGGCGCAATGATCGCGAGCTGGCTGGTCGTGAGCCGCGCCTGCTTCGGCACGCCCCACTCGCCATTCTGCTTGCGCTCCTGGCGCAGGATGTACACGACGATCGCTCCCTGCGCGCGCGAGCCGGCGCGGTCGACGACGTAGAGCAGCTGGCCCGCGATCGGCTCCGGCTGGTTCACCTCCGCCTGCTGCTGGCGCGAGCGGGCCGCGATGGTCATGAGCGCCTGCTGCCACGGCGGGACGACCGTGCGGCGGCGGTGGCCAGATGGGCTCCGCTGCGGCGACCCGTACCGAGGGGGCGTGACGAATTCCAGATCGTCCAGCGACCAGGCGTAGGGGTCCTCCTGGCCGTCGAACGGTCCGGGGACGAACTCGATCTGTTCCCGCCGCGTCGTATCCGGCACCTGGAGAACGCCTCTGGCGTCGCACATGAGCGCGACGGCCCAGATGTGTTTGCACGGCAGCAGCCAGTCCTGGAAGTACGGGCAGGCGCAGGTGCCGCGGATCGCCGACGCGACGATCTCGATGCGCACGACATAGTCGTCGCTGCCGCGCACGACCGCATAGACCATCGACTGCTGCGGGTCGAAGTGAACGACGGCGTGTGAGTGGAAGTACCGCTCTCCCCGCGATCTGGCGTTCGCCGAGAGATGCGGCGCCAGCGCCTCGGTAAGCTGCATGACAGTCGTTGATCATGACGGCAAGGCGAGGTTGACGGCAAGCGGCCGACGCCGATGGCCGGCCCGCACAGCCGATCTCCCCCGTGACAGGAGCCGCGCGGCGCGTGAGGAATCAGCCGACGGACCTGCGCAGAAGTGCGGCGGCCTGCGCACGAACCCGCGCCACCCGCTGGCCGGGATCTGCACGCGACGCCTTCGCGCGCCGATAGCGCGGCCATGCGGAAGACTTACCTCGTGACCTACGACATCTGCCACGAAGTGCGGCTCGCCCGTGTCTACAAGACGATGCGGGGGTTCGGGGATCATCTGCAGTACTCGGTGTTCGAATGCCAGCTGACCGAGACCGACCTGGTGCGCTGCCGGCATCAGCTGTCGCGCGTCATCAAGCACGACGAGGATCAGGTGCTGTTCGTCGATCTGGGGCCGAGCGAGGGACGCGGGGACCGCGTGATCACGGCGCTGGGGAGGCCCTACGCCCCAATCGACGCTCCCTGCATCGTCGTCGACCGGGAGGATGAGCGATGAGCGCCGAGCCCGCTCCGCCGCGTGTGTTCCGAGCGTTTCCGAGACCGACGCCGGCGCGCGCGCGGCTGCGTGCGGAGCTGCCGGAGTACCTGCCCGCGCGGATGCTGAACGAGTTCGTGTACTGCCCGCGCCTGTTCTTCTACGAGTGGGTGGAAGGGGTGTTCGCCCACAGCGCCGATACTGTTGGCGGCGGGCTGCGCCACGAGACGCTGGACGCGGGGGAGAGCGGTCTGCCCGCGCCGGAGGACACCGACGGGATCGTCTTTCGCGCGCGCGGCGTGATGCTCTCGAGCGATCGGCATCGGCTCATCGCGAAGATGGACCTCGTCGAGGTCCAGGAGGGATCGGTTGCGCCGATCGACTACAAGTACGGCTCGCCGCGCGAGGGCGAGGATGGTCCGGCGGCCTGGCCGGCCGATCGCGCCCAGCTGTGCGCGCAGGCGCTCGTACTGCGCGACAACGGGTACCGGTGCGACGAAGCGGTGGCGTACTACCACGCGACGAAGCAGCGCGTGCGGGTCCTCATCGACGGGACGCTGGTCGAGGAGACGGTGGCGGCGCTCCAGTCGGCGCGAGCGCTGGCGGAATCAGGGCGGATTCCGCGTCCGCTCGAGGACAGCCCGAAGTGTCCGCGCTGTTCGCTCGTGAACGTCTGCCTGCCGGACGAGACGCTGATGGCGCTGCGGTGGCGCGACGAGGAATCGGCGATCCAGCCGACGCTCTTCGAGCCGTCGGAACTGCAGGCGCCTGAGCCGCTGGAGCGGACCACAGAGGGCGAACCGCGGCGTCTCGTGCCGGCGCGTGACGATCTGCGTCCGCTCTACGTCACCGGTTATGGGCTGACGGTGAGCAAGTCGGGCGGCGTCCTCCAGGTGCGCGACCGGAAGGCGCTGCTGCAGGAGGCACGGCTCAACGACGTCTCGGAACTGAACCTGTTCGGCGCCGTGCAGGTGACGGCGTCGGTGGTCGAAGCCATGTGTCAGGCCGAGAAGCCGATTGTCCACTTCTCGACCGGCGGATGGTTCCACGGGATGACGCAGGGGCTCGGCCTCAGGAACGTGTTCCTGCGTCGCGGACAGTTCGAGCGGGCCGCCGATCCGGTGTTCTGCGCGCAGCTGGCGGGCGCCTTCGTGGCGAGCAAGATCCGCAACCAGCGCACGATGCTGCAGCGAAATCACGTGGAGCCGCCGGCGCGGGCGCTGCTGCGTCTCAAGGCGCTGGCAGGGGCGGCGGCGCGATGCGACGACATCGAGCGGCTCCTGGGGATCGAGGGGACCGCGGCGCGGACCTACTTCGAGCACGTTCCCGGGCTGATCAAGGTCGAGACGCAGCCGGGGGCGATGGGATTCGATTTCGAACAGCGGAACCGGCGGCCGCCGCGCGATCCGGTGAACGCGATGCTGTCGCTCGCCTATGCGTTCCTGGTGCGCGACCTCACGATCGTCTGCCACGCGATCGGGTTCGATCCGTTCATGGGGTTTTTCCACCAGCTGCGCTTCGGCCGCCCCGCGCTCGCGCTCGATCTGATGGAGGAGTTCCGTCCGCTCGTCGCCGACTCCGCGGTGATCACCGCCATCAACACGCGCATGGTGACGGCGGACGATTTCGTGCGGACCGGCAACGCGGTGGGGCTGAGCAAAAAGGGGCGGGCCGGCCTGATCCGCGCGTACGAGCAGCGGATGGACACGCTCGTCACCCATCCGGTCTTCGGCTATCGTGTGTCGTACCGGCGGGTGCTGGAGATCCAGGCACGCCTGCTGGCGCGGGTCGTGAGCGGTGAGACCGGGCGGTATGTCGGGTTCGAGACGCGCTGAGGGTCGCGAGCGGCGAGGTGGCGTCGCGCAGCGCCCGACCGCTCGCGAGGGTCCAAGTCGTTGATGCGTAAGCGCCTGCAGGATTGTGCCGCGGCCGGTGTGGGGCCGTCCTGCGATGACGGACGCCGGCGCTCGCGCGGGCGTGGACAAGTGATTGAGAACAGAATAGGTTATTGGGTGTGCCCTATCCGCGGTGAAACACCCGCGGCCTCATTGAAGCGTGCCGCCTCGAAGCCGCGGCAGGATCGTGCTCCCGCCTATCCGCGGTGAAACACCCGCGGCCTCATTGAAGCCTCTCGGCCTGTGTCAGTGCGGCTGTGGCCAACGTACCTATCCGCGGTGAAACACCCGCGGCCTCATTGAAGCGGGATGAATCGCCGCGACTCGTCGGCCTTCGGCATGGCCCCGCTATCCGCGGTGAAACACCCGCGGCCTCATTGAAGCCCGGCGGAGCTCCAGCTCCAAGGACGGGCGGCGTTCTATCCGCGGTGAAACACCCGCGGCCTCATTGAAGCTTAAGATCGAACCGTTCGAAGCGCGTATAGGCCGCCTATCCGCGGTGAAACACCCGCGGCCTCATTGAAGCGTGCTCCGGTATCCGCACAAGGACGGTCTCGTCGCCTCCTATCCGCGGTGAAACACCCGCGGCCTCATTGAAGCCTTGTCGGAGGGCTTCGCCAGGTTGAACCGGTCGCCCTATCCGCGGTGAAACACCCGCGGCCTCATTGAAGCAAATCGACGTCGAGCCGTCCTCGTCGGCACAGGTGACCTATCCGCGGTGAAACACCCGCGGCCTCATTGAAGCGTGCTCCGGTATCCGCACAAGGACGGTCTCGTCGCCTCCTATCCGCGGTGAAACACCCGCGGCCTCATTGAAGCAAATCGACGTCGAGCCGTCCTCGTCGGCACAGGTGACCTATCCGCGGTGAAACACCCGCGGCCTCATTGAAGCGATTTTAGTGGACCAA
>WBZO01001090.1_pt1 | contig 46759 bp, 47 predicted proteins | sample 5204261 | NCBI WGS metagenome assembly WBZO01 (sample SAMN12412400, study PRJNA552823) | activated sludge metagenome | isolation source: activated sludge from anammox sidestream of wastewater treatment plant... | place: USA: North Carolina | collected 2017-09
ACCCTGTCGTAGTGCGGCCCAAGGAGTATGGCTATGATGTGGCAACTGAAACTGAGCATATTGTGGTGCGCAGTTCGTCCTATCATCTGGGCAATCGCTTGTTCCAGGGCAGTATCAACGGCAATGCGGTCAGCGTGCAACTGCGTTACCGGTCCGATGGCTTTAAGCTGATCCATGCCGGGGCGGAAGCGACAGTGGCCGTACATACACCGCGCGTGGCGGAGCTGGCGGGCTATATGCCGGAAATTAAAACCGGCGCAAGCGCCAACCAGCTGGTGGCGCCGATTGCGGGGCTTATCGTCAATGTAATGGTGGAAGAAGGCCAGGAAATTAAAGCCGGTCAGGAGCTTCTCGTTATTGAGGCGATGAAGATGGAAAACGTTATTTATGCGGAGCGAGACGTCGTGATTAAAGAAGTCCTCATCGGCGCGAATGACTCCGTCCAGGCTGACCAAGTCCTGATTGAGTTTAAGGAATAATCTTTAATCCGCTGAATTAAAGTGCCTTAAAGGGCAGGGGCCGGCTAAAAAACATCTGCACCCGATCCCAGGCGCTGCAGAATCGTATCGAGCTGCTCAAGGGATTCATATTTAAGAATAATCTGGCCTTCTGAGCCGTTTTCTTCAATCTGCACTTTCAGGCCCAGCGATTCGCTGAGGTTTTCTTCCAATGCGATGACGTCAGCGCTGCGGCTGCCATCGTTTGCCGCCTTGCGTGCAGAGGGTTTGCGCGGTTTGCGTTCCATTTTTGGCTCGCCTTTACGCACAATATTTTCTGTCTGGCGAACATTCAGACCACGCGAAATAACCTGCTTGGCAATGGCAATCGGGTCTGCCGCATTCATAAGGGCGCGGGCATGGCCCATGCTGATTTCGCCGCGCTCAAGCATTTCCTTTACCTGTGAGGGCAGGTTCAGCAGGCGCAGCAGGTTTGCGATATGGCTGCGGCTTTTGCCCACAGTGGTTGAAAGCGCTTCCTGCGTGTAGCTGAATTCATCCATCAGGCGCTGATACCCACGTGCTTCTTCTAACGGCGTGAGATCCTGGCGTTGAATGTTTTCGACCAATGCCAGCTCGAGGGCTTGCTGGTCGGACACGTCGCGCACAACCGCGGGAATAGTAATTTCACCCGCCAGTTTTGCCGCGCGCCAGCGACGCTCGCCGGCAATGATTTCATATTTTATGTTTTTACCTTCGCCCAGCGGCCGCACCACGATGGGCTGCATAACGCCACTTTTGGCAATAGATTCAGCGAGTTCTTTTATATATTGCTCATCAAAATGACTGCGTGGCTGAAATTTACCACCCTGAATAGATGCCAGCGAAATCTCTCTCAGGCCGCTTTGCCCGGCTTCATCGGTCACATTCAGGCTGTGCTCACTGTAATCGTCTGCGATGAGCGATGAGAGCCCTCTTCCTAGTTTTTTTGTGGCCACCATATTATTCCTCATTTTTTAATTTATTTTATCTATTAATAGTTAATATCTATGCAGCTTCCATTGCTACATAGTTTTTCTCTCTTTTTAATACCTCTTTCGCCAGCTCTAAGTAAGCGCGCGAACCGGGGCATTGCAAATCATATACAAGGGCTGGCTTGCCGTGAGACGGAGCCTCCGAGATCCTTACATTCCGCGGGATGACGGTTTTATAAACCTGTTCCCCCAGATACTCCCTGACATCACTTTCAATATTTTCTGTCAATTTATTCCGTCTATCGTACATGGTAAGAACAACACCATGTATCGATAGCTTTTCATTTAATCGCTTACGAACCAGTTCGACCGTTTTCAACAGATGGCTTAATCCCTCTAACGCGTAAAATTCACATTGGAGGGGAATTAATACGGTGTCTGAAGCGGTCAATGCATTAATCGTGATCAAGCCGAGGGAAGGGGGGCAGTCAATCAGAATGTAGTCATATTGTTTAGGTGCGGTTTCCATGGCGCGGCGCAACCTGTATTCACGATTGCGTTCGGTTACAAGCTCCAGTTCGGCCCCGGAAAGATCAATCGTTGCCGGCACAATGCTAAGGCCCTTGATTTGCGTTTGCTGTTCCGCATCCGAAATTGTTGAGTCAGACATTAGCAGATCATAGGAGGTCACCTTACGGCGATCCCGGCTGATGCCAAGCCCGGTGCTGGCATTGCCTTGCGGATCCAAATCGATGAGGCACACGGTACGGCCCACGGCTGCCAATGCCGTAGCCAGGTTCACTGCGGTGGTGGTTTTTCCAACGCCACCCTTCTGGTTAACGATTGCCATGACTCGTGTCATATTATATCTCTTTTAAATTCAGCATGTTGGCGCTACAACCTGATCAATCCTGAGGAGTTTGGATTCCTGCGAGGTTCGGCTGGGTATAGCCTCAACCCTGAAATTCCAGTGTTGTTTTGCTTCGGCGATTTCAATATCCCAATTCTTTCCTTTAAGGAAGAGATAAAATGTATTTTTGTGAGAAAGCGGGAGTGAATAGCGAAGCAATTCAGGGAGTGATGCCAGGGCTCGGCTGGTAATAATATCTGCTTTTGTCTCAGGCTCTATCTCTTCAATACGATTATGCAAAATATGGGTGTTTTTAAGGTCGAGATGTCTAGCAGCCTCCCTCAGGAAAACGCATTTTCTCTGATCGCTTTCAATTAAATAATATTCATGGGCGGGGCAGGCAGTGGCAAGAACAATTCCGGGCAATCCACCCCCACTGCCTAAATCGTATATATTTTGCCTTTCGCTTGGCAGCCAGTGAGCAATCTGAAGAGAATCTTCAATATGCCTTGTCCAAACTTCCTCTGTTTTAGATGACACAAGGTTGATGTGTTTTTGCCACTTCTGGAGAAGGGCGACATAGTCATTTAACCTTTGCAATGTTTCACGTGAAACATTGTTAAGCAAACCCTCGTTACCTTTAGGCATCAACTCGCCTTCTTCTGTTGCCGGATTGCGACCATCAGGGCCGTTAACCCCGATGGGGTCATACCCTGAATCCTTTTGGCTTCAGCCACGGTTTGTGGGTTGGCACGGGCAAGCTTCTCTTTCAATTCCTGAGAGAGGGAGGGAATCCCACTATATATGATACCCTCGGGAATAGACTGGGAAAGCTCCTCCTGTAACTGCTCAATCTCGCGCTTCTGCTTATCCAGAAACCCGGCGTAAAGAGATTCTGTCCGCAGGTGAAGATAGACCCGGCCGGGCATTTCTGAAAAAGAGGGCCAAATGGATTCCAGTGTCTCTCTGGTTATGAAGTCATAAGAGAGCAGGTCATAGGCACTGCGTTTCTTGCCATCCTGATTTAACTGAACACCCCGTTCCGCGGCTTGCACAGGGGTGATTGAAAACTGGTGGCATTTGCTTTCCCAGGCTTCACATTGCTTTTTTATGTCGTGGTGGTTGCGCTCTCTCTCTGTACCTACAAGGCCGCTACGAATGCCAAGCGCGGTAAGCCTGAAGTCTGCGTTATCCGCTCGTAACTGCAGGCGGTATTCCGAACGGGAGGTGAACATCCTGTAGGGCTCACTGACGCCCTGACCAATTAGATCATCGATCATCACGCCCGTGTAACTATCTGCACGTGTCAGCAGGAGCGGGGATGAGCCCGCCGCCGCCAGTGCCGCATTTGCGCCAGCGACCAGACCCTGCGCGCCGGCTTCTTCATATCCGGTGGTTCCGTTGATTTGCCCGGCAAGGTAGAGTCCTTTTATCGCCTTCAGCTCCAGCGTGTCTCTTAAAGAACGCGGATCGATATAGTCGTATTCGATCGCGTAGCCAGGACGAACCATATGACAACGCTCAAGCCCCTGGATAGACCGAAGAAAATCGAATTGCACTTCTGGAGGAAGTGAGGTAGAGAGGCCGTTTGGGTAAATCAACTCATTATCCAGCCCCTCGGGCTCGAGAAAGATTTGGTGTGATTCCTTATCTGCGAATCTGACAATCTTATCTTCAATCGAAGGGCAGTATCTTGGTCCCCGACCGACGATTTCACCTGAATACATCGCGGATTGATGAAGATTCTCCTGAATAATTTTTTTGGTTCTGTCACTGGTGCGGGTAATAAAGCAGGATATCTGCCTGACCCGAACCTGATCAGTCAGATAGGAAAATGGAGTGGGTGTGACATCCCCCGGCTGCTCTTCGAGTACAGACCAGTCAATAGAGTCACGGTGGAGGCGGGCAGGGGTACCGGTTTTTAAACGGCCCATCGGCAATCCAAGATTGTAAAGTCGCTCACCCAACTGATTCGATGGAGCATCGCCAACACGACCCGCCGGTGTTTTTTCTTTACCCAGATGAATCATGCCACGCAGAAAGGTTCCTGTCGTCAGAACAACTTTAGGAGCCCTATAGACAGTACCATCTTCGGCTATTACCCCTGTGACTTCGCCATTTTCAACGCTAATATCGCCCGCCGCATTTTCTATAATAGTGAGGGAAGGGTATTCTGAAAGTATTGCCTGAACCGCCTGACGGTATAATTCACGATCGGCCTGAGCACGCGGGCCCCATACCGCCGGCCCCTTACTTCGGTTGAGCATTTTATAATGGATGCCGGCGCGGTCGATCGCCCTGCCCATCACCCCATCGAGCGCATCGATTTCACGAACCAGGGTGCCTTTGCCGATACCACCAATAGCGGGATTACATGACATTTCGCCAATTGTGTGTCTCTTATGGGTAAGCAAAAGCGTTTTTGCTCCCACCCTGGCTGAAGCGGCCGCCGCTTCCGTACCAGCGTGACCACCTCCGATCACAATGACATCAAATTTCATCAAACTCATTTTTTACTTCCCAATGTTTCACGTGAAACATTTTACGCCCACATCAATTCTACGGCGTTGGACATATCACAAGCCCCCCATTCAATCAATCGAAGGGGAGACTACTTACCGATACAAAAGGACGAGAAAATGATCCCCAATAATTCATCGACCTGAATCTCGCCGGTAATTTTACCGATCTCATTTGTGGCCAGCCGCAATCTCTCACACCTTAATTCCAGTGAGATCTCCTCATTGCTTTTGACTAATTCCTGACTGGCACGAAGCAGGTGCTCCCGGTGGCGCTGCCTGGTGACAAAGGCCGTCTCAAGGGAAGGGGCCGTATGCGACAGATGCATTCCGATAGCTTCCACCAAAGGGGAAAGGCTCTGCGGATCCCGCGCTGAGGTCCAAAATAATTTTTGTTTATCAAAAGGTAATTCTGCGTCTCTAACCCTGTTCGCAAGGTCTCCCTTGGTCATCACCACAAGGCATTGCGAATCAATCAGCGCTTTTGTGCCCTCATCCGGTTGAGCCGTACCATCAAAAAGCACAAGCTTGAGGTCGGCATGCGCCGCCCTCTCCAAGGCACGCCTGATGCCTTCCGACTCGATCGCATCCTCAGTTTCACGGATACCGGCCGTATCTATCACCACCACCGGAAGCCCATATATATCCAGATGCACTTCTATTAAATCCCGGGTGGTTCCGGCCTGGTCGGATACGATTGCCACTTCACGACGGGCGAGTGCATTTAATAAAGTAGACTTACCCACATTCGGGGCACCCAATATAATAACGGTAAATCCATCCCGAATTTTCTGAGCGCCCTCTAACTGATCAAGTGCCACCTTAATCGAATGGTTTACTTCTGATACGCGGCCGACCACTTCCTCATAGACAGATTCAGGAATATCCTCTTCGGGGAAATCAATATAGGCTTCGAGCAGCGCGAGGGGTTGCATGACCTCATTTCGCAAATGGTTAAAATAGCGGCTGGCGTCACCGGCACTGGACGCCGTTGCCTGCCGCCTCTGAAATTCTGTTTCGGCCTCGATCAAATCGGCCAGTCCTTCTGCCGCCGTCAGATCCAGTTTACCCTGATGAAATGCCCGCCGGGCAAATTCGCCGGCTTCGGCCTGACGAAACCCAGGAAGCCCCCCGAGTTCCATCAGCATTTTTTTGATGACCGCGATACTTCCATGAATCTGGAATTCGAGACAATCTTCGCCGGTAAAACTATGCGGGGCAGGGAAGTATAAAAGAAGTCCCTGGTCGACGAGTTCTTCTTCCCTCTTAAAAGAATGGAAAATCGCTTTTCGCGGTTCGGGGTTTTTTAGATACCCAAAATGACAGGCCGCCTTAAGAACATCGGAACCGGAAATTCGAATGACCGCAACCCCGGATTTACCCGGCGCCGTTGCCAGCGCGAAAATCGTATCTGTCGAATCAGGCATCTTCTTCCAGGAAGGCCGCGTTGATTAATTTGCGGGTATAGGCCATACGGGGGCGCTGATAGATTTGATCGGTAGGGCCATGTTCCACAATTTTACCATGTTGCATGACCATCACTTCGTGACTCACGGCGCGTACAACCCGCAAATCATGGCTGATGAAGAGAAAACTGGTGCCATGTGATTGCTGCAATTCCCTAAGCAATTCAATAATTTGTGCCTGAACCGTGAGATCAAGCGCACTTGTTGGTTCATCCAGCACGACCAGCTTTGGCTCCAGCACCATGGCGCGGGCGATCGCAATACGCTGGCGCTGCCCTCCGGAAAATTCATGCGGATAGCGGTCCAGCATTTCCGGCCCCAGATGCATTTCCTCAAGAATTTTTCTTACCTGCTTACGGCGCTGAAACCGGGTCAGATCAGGGCGGTGCACTCGAAGCCCCTCGCCGATAATACGGTTAATGGTCATCCGAGGATTGAGGCTGCCGTATGGATCCTGGAAAACTATCTGCAGGCGATTGCGGTAGGGCCGCATCGCATTAAGGCTGAGTTCGTGAATGGGATTTCCCAGAAAAACAATGCTTCCCTGACTTTGAATCAAACGTAGCAACGCCAGGGCAAATGTGGTTTTGCCAGAGCCAGATTCACCAACAATTCCCAGCGTCATGCCCTCACGCAGATTAACCGATATTCCATCTACAGCGTAGAACCAGCCCTTAGGCTTACCAAAAAAACTTCTTTGCGTGGGAAACCGCACGCAAATTTTACTGGCCAGCATGATTTCGGGGCTGTCGGCCGGCGGCGTGCTTTCGGATGCTTTGGGTTCTGATGAAAGTAATTTCTGGGTATATTTCTTTTTAGGATTATCGAATACAGCCTGAGTTGCCCCTGATTCCACTAATTTGCCATGCCGCATGATAGCCACCCGGTTTGCGACTTTACGTACAATGGTCAGATCATGCGTGATCAGCAAAATGGAAAGGCCGCGCTCTTTCTGCAGCTTTCTGAGAAGGGAAAGTATCTGCGCCTGGATGGTAACATCTACTGCCGTGGTCGGTTCATCTGCTATCAGAAGTTCGGGCTCGCAGGCCATGGCCATCGCAATCATGACGCGCTGACGCTCGCCTCCCGACAGCTCATGGGGATAGGCTTTCAGCCTGTCTTTAAGTTTAGTGAGTCCGACTTCTTCCAACAGCTGGCGGACACGATCCTCCATGACAAAATTTTCCCGGGGGAGGCGATCCTGGTGAAGCTGAAGCACTTCGCGAATCTGCTTGCCGATAGAGTGGAGCGGGTTGAGAGCCGTCATCGGCTCCTGGAAAATCATTGAAATGCGGCCACCGCGAATCGCCCGCATTTCAGATTCCGATGCCAGCATCAGATCGGCGGCCTCATCACTGGAAGTACCGGACTGTTTGAAAAATATCTGGCCGGAAATTTGCGCCGCCGGGGGCAAGAGTCGCAAAATCGAAAGCGCCGACATCGATTTGCCGGAGCCGGACTCACCCACCAGCGCGACAATTTCGCCCCGATCAATCGAGAGCGATAAACCATCGACGGCTCTTACCGGGCCTTCTTTCTGGTTAAATGTAACCGACAGATTCTCTATGGAAAGCAGCATCAGACCCTGTGTAGCGTTTTGTGCCCTGAGAGTCAAAGCGGCTGGATTATTTATCGCGTCCCTGTCCCGGGTTTCGCCGCTGCCCAATAATACGTTTGGTGAAGTCCGGCTTTAGGGGTTTTTTCTGTTCTTTTGCCATTTGTCTTATGTGCTGTTTGCTTTGGGCTATCCGCTCCTGATGCTTCTCAAAGTCGTTGATCGCTTTATCCACCCCTCTCGCACCGCTATCCATCAGCCAACGTTTTTCATCCGGCCCCGCTTTCAGAAAATCGGGAGCTCGTACATTCCCCCGATCGAGGACAATAATATGGGGCAGCATTTCCGGGTTATTATAGGCGCGCTGATCGCTGCGAATAAGGTGTTGCTTAATTTGCATCATTTTTGGCTTGGTGAATAACCAGGTCATTGCATTTTCTATTCTGTCATGAAGAGAGGCCTCTCCCATGAATGTCTTGATAATATTGTTCACAAACCTTTTTGGACCAGGCTTGATGGGCTGGTCTTTGGTAATGAACTGCACATCCAGCCCCAGCGTTTTCCCCGTGTGATGGCCGGGGGGCTCAAAGAGACTGAACGGTATGGATTCAGCCGCACCGGCATCGGTGAAATACTCACCTTCAATAAGGGAGCGACGGAAGATGAAGGGGAAACCCGCAGATGCTTTCACTGCCTGGGCAACCGACGTATGGGGCGTGGTTGCAGCGCTGAATACGCGTTTGCGGATTTCTTCCCTGCCTTCCTTGTTCACCACGCGGGCGCCCATAACGCGAAAATCAACCATTTCAGCGGCATGGCGCATTAAGTCCTCCGCGGTGTCGAAGCTGTATTTAAACTCCGGGCGTTTCAGACGGCGGCGGACTTCGCCAAGTTTCTCCTGCGCGTCTTCAAATTTTGTTCTGAAGAATTCATCATCATGGCGTTTTGCCGCATCACAATATTCCTGCCACTCGCCGAAAGTGAGGGTCGTGGTGCCAAGGCGCCGTGCGATCATTTCCTCGCCCCAGCGGCGGATTTCCTTTCCAGTCAGAATACCGGCGCGTTCTTTGACGCTTTTCTTTAGATTTATAAGATCATGCCAGTCCACTTTCAGCAAGAAATGGCTGAAGTTCTGATTCATTACAATATCTTCTAACTCTGTGCCGCGGTATCCCAGCGCACAACCCAGTGCGACAATACTGCCTGCAGAAGTACCGCCAATGCCTTCAATATTCCTGGCGTAACCCCGCTTCCAGAGTTCATTGAAGGCACCGACGTAAGCGGGGCCGGCCGCGCCAGCGCCCGCGAAAACACAATATTTATAGCGATCGAGCGTAGGCGGCTTAAGACTCTTGGGCATCCTAAGAAATTAACACCGTTATATTAATATTATGTGATCCTAGCGAGCAAAAGTACGACGCGGATCCAGCGCATCGCGTACAGCCTCGCCAATAAAAATAAGTAAAGACAGCATGATGGCAAGCACCAGAAAACCTGTCATGCCTAACCATGGCGCCTGCGGATTCGCTTTGCCCTGTGCGAGCAATTCACCCAGAGACGGCGACCATACCGGCAGGCCAAACCCCAGAAAATCGAGAGAGGTGAGGGTTGTGATCGAACCATTCAAAATAAAAGGAATAAAAGTGACCGCTGAAACCATGGCATTCGGAAGCACATGGCGCCACATAATGACCGGCTCGCGCACACCCAAGGCGCGGGCGGCACGGACGTAATCAAAATTGCGCGCACGCAAAAATTCGGCACGAACAACATCGACCAGCGACATCCAGGAAAAAAGCAGCATCAGCCCCAGCAACCACCAGAAATTAGGCTCCACCAGGCTGGCCAGAATGATAAGCAGATATAAAACCGGCAGCCCGTGCCAGATCTCGATAAAACGCTGGAAAAACAGATCTATTTTCCCTCCGAAATAGCCCTGTATGGCACCGGCAGCGATACCGATGATTGAAGAAAAAAAGGTGAGCGTAAGACCGAACAGAATGGAAATACGGAAACCATAAATCAACCGCGCGAGCACATCGCGTCCCTGATCATCGGTACCCAGCAGGTTCTCGGTAGAGGGCGGGGAGGGGGCCGGGGTTTTCAGATCGTAATTGAAGGTTGCGTAGCTGTACGGGATGGGTGGGAAAAGCATCCAGCCTTCTTTTTTAATCAACCCCTGCACATAAGGGTCACGATAGTCGGTTTCGGTTTTGAACTCACCGCCGAAAGTGGTTTCAGGATAGACCTTGAACACCGGAAAATAATATTCGTCTTTGAAATTAACCATGAGCGGCGCTTCATTGGCGATAAATTCGGCAAAAAGCGTGACGAAAAAAAGAGCCAGGAAAATCCAGAGACTATAATAGCCGCGCTTATTGGCCCGGAACGCCGCCAGCCGTCGCTCGGTCAGCGGAGAAAGATGAAAGCGCTTGTGCTTGGCATGAGACATACTGACAACCTACAGAAGAAGCAGCCGAAAGCAAATATGACAGTTTGATGAAGATTAAACTGTCTATATCATTGTTTATTGTATGTTATTTTAACTTTTGTTAATCTTATCGGGATTTCTTGCTGCGCTGAAATCTTTATTTCAGTGTCTGTTTGCCCCGCGCGCTCCTTGAGTGGTTGCCTCCGCACCTCGCGGACTACACTGATGTTATTATATCTATACACAATCCTAGTGCAGCCTGAGTTATCAGAGGGTTTTACCTAATTATCTATTACTTAATGAGAAAAGTATCATTTTTCAGCCTTGTATTCACCCTCATGTCTTTCATCGCCAGCGCCCAAACCTCCTCGACCCCGTGGAGTGTAATTGGCCGTGTAATAGAGGCGTTCGAAGAAAAAGATTTCGCCGCTTTTAGTGAAAGTGATTCCGCGCAGGAAATCGTACCCCAAGTGTTTAAGGTAACCACCGTTGAGTGGGACCATGGGTACTCGATCTACTGCATCACGAATTACAAAAACACGGCCGGCCAGGTAGAAGAGGGAACGTTCAATTTTAAGATTAAGCCTGACTCTCTCAGTGAAACCCACCTTTTTTCTGTTGGCAACTGGAGCGTCACGGAAATTGGCCTTCACCTCCTGAGCGCCGGGTTCGATGTGATGCTTTGCGACCTGGAAGACAACATCTGGTACGCTAAGCTCACTTATTGGTCGAATGACCAACCCAAACCAGGAGGGCAATTACGCCTGATGAAGAAGTAAGCACAAAGGTTGCTTATTGAAAGGAGTCGTTCTGACAGTCGTTGGAACGGCTCCTTTCTTTTTGTGGTCAAGTCCGGTGGTTGGGTGCATAAATACTTCATGAAACGCAATTACCTCAAAGAGTTCATTTCGCTCGAAGCCTCCAGCGGGATTATCCTGTTGCTGGCTGCCGTGCTTGCGCTGGCGCTGGAAAATTCTCCGCTGCAGAGTGATTTTCATCATTTGTTGCATCTGCCCCTTGGGCTCGCAATCGGGCCGGGGGGTTTAGTACAACCGCTGCATTTCTGGATTAACGATGCGTTGATGGCGATATTTTTCCTGGTGGTTGGACTGGAAATCAAGCGGGAACGTATTGAAGGCCATCTTGCCTCGAGGCCACAATTTTTGTTACCTGCCATTGCGGCTTGTGGCGGCGTGGTGATGCCGGCGCTGATATTTACCTTATTAAATTATGAAACGCCGGAGCTGCTTCGCGGCTGGGCCATACCCACGGCGACCGATATCGCTTTTGCTTTATGCGTCATGCAGCTTCTTGGCAGGATGGTGCCGCACGGACTTAAGGTAACACTCGTAACAATTGCGATTATCGATGATCTGATCGCGGTGATGATTATCGCCCTTTTTTATACGGATGATTTGAATTTGCCGATGCTGGGCGCCGCGGCACTGATTCTGCTGATTCTGGGATGGTTGAATAAGCGAGGCGTTAAATCTTCAGCGCCTTATTTAGTGGCGGGGCTGCCGCTGTGGTATTGCGTCTGGCAATCTGGCGTCCATGCGACCGTGGCCGGCGTGATGCTGGCAATGGTGATGCCGCTCGCACTGGGCAAGAAACTGGAGAAGGCGCTTCATTCCTATGTGGCTTATGCCATCATGCCGCTTTTTGCGCTGGCGAATTCCGGTTTGCCCCTGACAGGCCTGACCGTGGAAGATGTATTGCAGCCGCTGCCGCTGGGAATTCTGCTGGGATTATTTTTTGGCAAGCAGGCCGGGGTTATGCTCGCCAGTTTCCTAAGTGTGAAATTGCGCATTTGCAGTCTGCCACAAGGCACCCACTGGAAGCAGTATTATGGGATGGCGGTGCTGTGCGGCATCGGCTTTACCATGAGCCTCTTTATTGGGGGGCTGGCTTATGATGCAGTGCAGCAGAATGCAGTGCGGCTGGGGGTGTTGGCAGGATCATTGCTTGCTGCTGTCAGCGGTTACCTAATGTTAAGAATAATGGCGAAAACCCGCAGCTGAGCCGTTATTGTGCAATGCAACATAATGCTTGACTTGTGCAGTGCAACATGAGATTATGCCGCCATAAAGGAGAATTGCATATGAACGATTTTTTCAAAAATGACTATTTTAAAGCCTTTCAGGGCTTCCCCCAGTTTCAAGGTGTTAAAGCGCCGCAAATGGATGTGAACAAACTGTTCACCCTGCAGCGCAAAAACCTGGAAGCCTTCTCGGCTGCAGGCCAAACCATCAATGAAGGCGCGCAAGCTATCGCACGCCGCGGCGCTGAATTCGTTCGCGATAACGTGGAAGAAGCTCTCAGCACTTCCCGCGATCTGATGACCGGCGGCACCACCCCCGATAAAGCGGCTTCCGCGCAAGGCGAATTCGCGAAGCAAGTATTCCAGAATGCTCTGGAGCAACTGCGCGAAGTGAGCGAAATGGCTTCCAAAGCCCAGTTCGAAGCTTTCGATATTCTGAGCAACCGTTTCAGCCGCAGCATCGACGAAGTGAAAGACCTGGCTAATAAAGCTGCCTAAGTTCAGCTTTATCGCAGAAATGAAAAGGGGGCTTCCAAGCCCCCTTTTTGTTAACTTCTTTTAGAGACATTACCCCTAAAGTTAAGAGAAGAGCAGGGGTTGTTATGACGAAGAAATTGATCGGCTTATCGGTGGGAACCTGCGTCCAGGATATTTGCGAAGGCAGAATTAAACTGGCCGATGTCGCAGGAATCGTCTCAGGCACAAGAGAATTTGACGGCTTGGCGAATCTTATAGAGACTTATAAACGCACACTCTGGCGCGATTATCCCAAAGAGGCAGAACATGCCATGGCATCGCTGTTAAAAGAAAATCTTATTCTGCAGCCCCTGATAGACCGCAGCATTCCAGGGTACCAGGGGGAACCGCATACTACAGAACAGGGCCATTGGCTGGATTTAGAAAAAGGCGAGTTGCTGACTCTTAAATCCGGCAGGCTGGAATCAGCTGGCCCTCCGGAGCGCAATTATAAACTGGGCCTTATTCTCAAGGCCGCGCGCGGGGAGATGGAAGCATCGCTTCGTGATCGATTAAATCTGCAGGAAAGCCCTTCTGCGTTGGAAAAGAAATAAGACGCCCTGTTGTCATCAATTCTTAACGCGCCGGAAGACAGTAATTTGCTATAATTGCGCCGTATCCTTGCGCTTGCCGCTTTTGACCCTGCAAACGGTTCTCTTATTTAACGAGTTCGTTTTCAAGGTCAAAAGCGGAAGCGCTTGCGATACATATTTTTTCACTAATTCATACTCAGCATGGCCCGTACACTTTGGTTCCTCGCTGGGCTGGGATTAGGATGGGTGGCTTGGGGACATTATACATCCCTCGACGTACCTGTTGCAGCAACATGTATCGCTTTTTGCGGCGTCTGTTGCGTTTCCTATGCTGTTTTCGGCAAAGGTGGCGCCTTTCACCGCATTGCTGCTGGGAGCGCATTGATCCTTAGTGGAGGGTGGTACCTGCTGAACTGGCAGGCTCCTCTCGCAACGGCTCTGGTCACCCTCTTCGGGATTGGGTTGGTCTTCGGCAATTACATTGCCAAGTCTCTTACCTCTCGTTAATTCCGCCCGTCGCTGCTTCTCTTGTCTGACAAGAAGGCAGCGACATTTTTTTGGGGGCTTAGATTGGCAGATGAATCACCGCTTTGAGACCACCGTGCGAAGAAGTATCCAGTATCACTTCACCGCCATGGGAATGGACAATATCGCGTACGATCGTCAGGCCCAGGCCCGCGCCGCCGGTGGAAATATTGCGTGAAGGCTCAAGCCGGCGGAAAGCCTGAAACACATTTTCTCGTTCCGCAATCGGAATACCGGGACCGTCATCTTCCACTGTCAGCGTAAGGCGGTGACGGCGAATTTCGGCCCCAACCCAGCACTCCTTGCCATAGCGCAGGGCATTATCGATCAAATTCTGCAATACACGCTTCATTGCCTGCGGCTTGAGAGTGACCGGCTGAGCAGGCACTTCCTGTAACGTCACTTTTTTACCCGTGCGGGCATAAGCTGAGATAACTTCTTCCAGCCACCCCACCAAAGACAGCTTTTGCGCTTTTTCACTGCCTTCGCCGCGGGCAAAATTAAGGTAGGCCTCAATCATATGGCCCATTTCCGCCAGATCCTGCTGAAGCTCCTTGACCGCTCCCTCCTGCCCCCCCAGCATTTCCAGCTGCAGTTTCATGCGTGTAAGCGGCGTGCGTAGATCGTGCGAAATACCCGCCAGCATTGCGGTGCGGCTTTCTACCGTGCGCTGAATGCGATCGCGCATATCGATAAAAGCGCGCGCCGCCTTGCGTACCTCGCGTGCGCCGCCGGGGCGGAAACCCTGAAGATCCTGACCTTTGCCGAACCGCTCCGCCGCTTCTGCCAGCTGCACAATCGGGCGAATCTGATTGCGCAGAAATAACACCGCGATAATGATCACCGCGAGCGACGCACCCAGCATCCAGCTGGTGAAAATAAGATTCGTAGAACTGATCAGACGCTTTTCGGGAACCTCGATCTGCAGCATCGCGCCATCGGCCGGAATCAGGATATAGACATTGTCTTTGCTTGGAACGTGACGCAATGCAACGGGCCGCTCAAGCCGCTCGCGCAGGATTCTCTCAAAGCTCGCGAAGCGGAGTTTGCGGGTGCGCAGATTGGTATCAATCTGCATGGGCTCTTGCACCTTTACATTAATGCCCATGTAATGGCGGCCGTATGCCAGCAGGCGTTGCCGGCCTACTGTCGTCTGGGTGGCATCCCAGCGATCAACAAGCCAGGCGATTTCCCCCGCCAGCGAGGATGACATCTGGCGGCTGACGCTGGCCCAGTGGCGCTCGTAAAATACATAGGCCGCTACCAGCTGAATGAGCAGGACCGGCAGCACAAGAATAAGCAACGAGCGGGCAAAAAGACTTTTAGGCGCCAGGCGCTTGAGCATGCGTGAAACGGAAAAAGGCGCAAGCTTCATGACATCAGCCTGTAGCCTTCGCCACGGACAGTCTGGATGTAGCGGGGACGAGCGCTTTCTTCTTCAATCTTCTTACGCAGGCGGCCGATCTGCACATCAATGCCGCGAGAGGTTTCTCCGCCACCTAACGCTGCGGCCAGCGTCTCCCGCGAGACCACCTGACCGGGCGTAGCGGAAAGCCGAGAAAGCAAAATCATTTCTGCCCCGGTAAGGTAGACGGACTCCCCGGAACGGGTGAGCGCCTGCGTTGCCAGATCAAATTCGAAGGGCCCAAAACGCATACTCTGTGAAGCTTTCTGCTGTTGCTGGCGGTTACGCAGAATATTACTCAGTCGCAGGAGCAGTTCGCGTGGTTCGAAGGGCTTGCTGAGATAATCCTGCACCCCGGCTTCAAGCCCGGCAATACGATCCGCCGGTGCATCAAGCGCAGTGAGCATGAGGATGGGCGGGCGTTGCACGGGGGGCAGATTCGCCGCAAGCTCCAACCCTGTTTCACCGGGCATCATCACATCCAGCACCATGATATCGCATTCAAGCAGGGAGAGCAGGCTGCGTGCCTCAGCCGCGCTGGCAGCTTCACTGACTGTGTAACCATGATCAATAAGGTATTTGCCGAGCAAGCTGCGCAGGCGGTGATCATCATCGACAAGGAAAATGTGGTCGGTCATTCTTCACTTTGCTCCCGTTGCCGCCTGAGCAATATCATAAATGCGCCGGAGCCGCCATCACGGGGAAGAGCTTCCTCGATACTCAAAATATGCGGGCGAAGCGCCGGCGCTTCAAGCCAGCGCGGAAGGGACTCGCGCAGAATTTTTCCCTTGCCGGTGATGATAATAACGGCGCGGTAACCGCGTTCAATGGCTGTCGCAAGAAAGCCATCGACGGCTTCACGCGCTTCATGGCTTCGCATGCCGTGCAGATCAAAACTGGCTTCGGCTTTTAACTTGCCGCGGCGAATGGCACGTTTTTTATGGCTATTGAGCGGCGACATTTTTCGGCAGCAGCAGATAAAATCTCGCAGGCTGTTTCATCTCTCCCGCCAGCTTCTCGGCGCGATCCCCAGGGCCAAAAAACAAATCGCCGCGCAAAGGCCCTTTAATGGCGCTGCCGGTATCCTGCGCCACGACCAGCCGTGTGTAGGGTGAAGCGTCAGGCAGCGTGGTTTCAAGATACACAGGCACGCCATAAGGCAGGATCGCCGGATCCACCGCCAGTGAGGCTTCCGGCGTTAGCGGGACACCCTGCGCGCCGACGGCATTTTGCCCGGAGTCTTTAAGCGAAAAGAAAACGTAGCTCGCGTTCTGCCACATGATTTCCTGCGCCTGTTGCGGATGGGAGCGCAGCCAGTCTTTCAGGCGCTGCGCCGTCATCTCCGCCGCGGGAATTTCACCGCGCTCGATTAGAATTTTGCCTATCGCCGTATAGGGCTGCTGGTTTTTTGCCACATAGGCAAGCTGCATCACGCGACCATCGGGCAGGGCAACACGGCCGGAACCCTGAATATGCAGGAAGAATAAATCGATCGCGTCATCGACATAAAGCACGGGCTTCGCTTTGCCTGACAAGCCTTTTTCATCGATTTCGCGACGGGTGAGATAAGGCGTCTTGAAATCAGAAGGCAGCCCCCAGACAGGAAACTTATAGCGTGCATCCTGGGCAAGCGAGCCGTGCAGCAAGGGTTCATAATATCCCGTGATTAATCCATCGGCTCGCTGGGCTGAGGTGGCAATGTAAGGCAGAAAAGCTTCCGCGAAAAAAGCCTCGGCATTCTGCGCGGAAGCCGCCTGAGTGCAGACATTATTCCAGCTTGCAGCGGCAATCTCATGGCCAGCAATGGCATTTGTTGCGGTGGGCTTGCGGCAAGACTGGCGGAAGGCAGCCAGGGCATCTTCGTGATTGCTTTGCCGCCAGCCGGGCAGGGCATTGAAGCTGACCGGCTGCAGGGTAAGCGGCGCTACCGGTTCCGCCGCGCAGGCAGCGAGCAGAAAAAGAAAGCCAGACAATAGCGGGCGGCGCGGAACAGGCATCGGGTTTTACGTATCGATGATCACCCAGTTCGGATTGCGGGATTTGATATCCCGCTCGAACACCCATTCATCTTCCACCGTTTCAACGCGGGAAGCATCGCCCCCTACAATATTGCCGGAAGTATCACGGGTGATTTCAATTTGATCGCTTAAGATGCGCATGGCAATACGCGCCCTGTTTTTCTCGAGCGAAGCGCCGGTAATTTCGGCATGGTTGATGGCAACCAGCGTGGTTTCGGTTTTATGTTCCGCGGATTTGGCCGCTTCCAGCGCGCTTTTGAATTCTTCATAAACAGAGGGGGCAAGCAGCTGCTTCAAAGTGTCGGTATCACCCTGGCGGTAGGCCTTGAGCACCCATTCAAACGCACCTTTTGCCCCTTCGATGAAACCGGAAATTGAAAAGGAGGGATCGGCCTTGATAATCGCATCGATACCCGCCATCAGCGCAGGGTCGCCTATGGCTTCACGGGCGCGCTTTTCTTCCTTATCGTCTTCAGGTTTTTCCTCCACCGGCAAGCGGTTGTTAAGGCCGGCAGGATCTTCCTGAGATTCAGGCTTTTGGCGACGCAGCGGTGTAACATCGGGCTTGTGGCCAATATCCTTGCCCAGGGTGTTACGCAGGCGCAGCGCGATGAAAACAGCTACCAGCGCGAGGATTACAAGATCGGTATATTGAAAGTCAGTCATGGCAATTAGTGTTTGGTATTTAACAAATGGCAGGGTACAACCCCTTACATACACCCACCAATTATTGAACCACAAGATCTAATGCCATGAATCAGACCGCTCAGAACCCTCAAGCCCAGCCGCACTTTTCCCTGCGCACGCAATATATCAAGGATTTTTCCTTCGAGAACCCCCAGTCCCCGCAGAGCCTGATGCCTAAAAACACGCCGCCAAAACTGGAAGTGAGCGTGGATATCCGCGCGCAGCAATTAAGCGAGGACGCATACGAAGTGGTTCTGCATCTGGCAGCCGGCGCAAAAAATGAAGACCAGGTGATGTTCGTGGTCGATTTAAGCTATGCGGGGCTGTTTACCCTTCAGAATCTGACGCGTGAGCAGATTGAGCCGCTGCTTTTCGTCGATTGCCCACATCTGATTTTCCCCTTCGCGCGCCGCGTTATTGCCGATGCCACGCGCGATGGCGGCTTCCCGCCGTTATTGCTTGAGCCCATGGATTTCCACCGGTTGTATCTGCAGCGCAAGCAGGCGGATGAAAAACAGGTCGCCAGCGCTTAAGCGCTCTCTTTCAGCCAGAGCGGATCTTTGATTTGCTTGAGGAACGCCTGATGCGCCAGCAGCTCTTCCGGCGGAACAGGGAATTCGCGCGCGGGACGCACTGGCCTTGCTTCAGAGCTGATCGCAATATTGCTCTCCGCCTTGAATTCCAGCCCGGCCTGACGGCCGCCTAAAAGCTCCAGGTAGACATCCGACAGCAGTTCGGCATCGAGCAACGCGCCGTGAAATTTACGTGCAGATAAATCGATATTGAAGCGGCGGCAAAGCGCATCCAGATTCGCCGGTGAGCCGGGATATTTTTTGCGTGCCATCGTTACTGTATCAATGGCGCGCTCCATGCCGATCATGGGATGACCATGAGCCGCAAGGTGATGGTTAATAAAATTCATATCGAAGCCGGCATTGTGAATGACCAGCGGGCTATCGCCAATGAATTCGATAAAATCAGCGACAATGTCCGCGAATTTGGGCTTATCGGCCAGAAAGGCCGAGGACAGGCCATGCACACGCTCAGCCTCCGGGGGCATGTCGCGCTCGGGGTTAATATAGACATGGTAATGCTTGCCCGTGCGGATGCGGCCCCACATCTCAACACAGCCGATTTCAACAATGCGGTGACCTGATTTGGGATCTAAGCCGGTGGTTTCTGTGTCTAAGGCTATTTCGCGCATAATCTTTTATTTGCTTTGAAACACTTTGTTTCGTCTGGCCTGGGACCAGTTCGGCCTGCCGGCTCCCGGGTTAGACATTTATGGTTACTTTGTATAAACAGAGGGCATGACAAGCAAGGCAATCTTTATTCTTGGAATGCACAGAAGCGGCACTTCGGCGATGTCGAGAGTGATTAACCTGCTGGGTGCGGAACTCGGCGGTAACCTTATGGCGGCCGCAGGAGATAATGAACGCGGGTTCTGGGAGCATGAAGGGGCCGTGAGCATTCATGAAGAGCTGCTGACACGCCTCGGCCATCGCTGGTGCGACGGCACGCCGCTGCCGGATGGCTGGATGGAGACGGAAGCGGCAAAGCAAGCGCAGATGCAGATTGCCACCTTAATCGACCTTGATTTTCTCAGTCAGCCGCTCTGGGCGATTAAAGACCCGCGGATGTCGTTGCTGTTCCCGCTCTGGCTGCCTTTGCTGAAAGAACGGGGAATGCAGCCGCATTGTATCGTCGCCTGGCGCAACCCTGCTGAAGTCGCCGCTTCGCTGGAGAAGCGGGATGGCATGGCCCTTGAACCGGCGCTATTGTGCTGGCTGGCTTATACGATTGAAAGCCTGGAACACGCACTGAATTTTCCGCATGCCGTGCTGGCCTATGATTCCCTGCTGACAGACTGGCGAAGCGCGGTCACCTGCCTTGGAAGCGCTTTAGGGGTGGCCTGGCCGAATCCGCCGGAGAAAATCGCGGCGGAAGTGGGCGCATTCCTGACGCCGGAACTCCGGCACCATCAAACCAAGGAATACGCAATCCGGAATTCGGAAACTGGCCGCATGGTCGAGGAATGCCTGGCTTTATTGGCCGCATCCGATGCAGATAAAATCCACTCGCTGCACCGGCGGTGGCGGGATTATTCACTGCCTTTTGCGCCCTTGTTGCGGGAGGTGCGGCGCACCGAGATGGAATTTCGCGATCGCGCCTTTTCAGCAGAGCACACGGTGAAAGATCTTAAAGGCCAGATGGCGAAGCTTTATGAAGAATATGGACGCGCCATTGAGCGGGAGAAAGAAGCACTCGTGCATGTGCAGATGCTGCAGGCAGGCCTGCGCCATGCGGAGGAGAAACTCGCGGAGCTGCATGAGTCCACCAGCTGGAAAGTGACGGAACCGCTGAGAAAAGTGAAGAAATTGATGGAGGGGGATTAGGCCTTGAGATATAGGCTATGAAGTTAACGCTCAACGCCCAGATCACCATGCAAAACAAAACCGCGATTTTCACTTCCTGCGCCGCTAATTACATTCCGAAAGCGCGCGTGCTTGGCAGCAGCGTGAAGCAGTTCCATTCCGATATCGATATGTATCTGCTGGCGGTTGACGATCTGCCGGCGCATCTCAACCTTGCCGAGGAACCGTTTGACTATATTGTGCCGGCAAAAGATTTGGGCATTGCGAATTTCGAGGCCTGGATTTTCGGCCATCGGATTGTTGAAGCCTGCACGGCGGTGAAACCTTTTATGCTCAAACACCTCCTGGCTAAAGGCTATGAGCAGGTGTTTTATTTTGATCCGGACATCGCGTTATTTTATCCCCTGACCGAAATGCTGGCCGAATTCGATCATGCCAGCATTCTGCTCACGCCCCACCAGTGCAAACCCGAGACGGATCCGGAAGCGGTGAAGGATAATGAAATCTGCAGCCTGCGCCATGGCATATTCAATTTTGGCTATGTGGGGGTGCTCAATGATGAAATCGGCCTCGCCTATGCTTCCTGGTGGGCGGATCGCTGTTATTTCGCCTGCTTTGAAGACATTGCCAACGGCGTCTTCACCGATCAGAAATGGAATGACCTGACGCCGGTATTTTTCGATCGCGTGAAAATTCTGAAATCGCCCGTCTATAATGTAGCCACCTGGAATTATTCGCAGCGCGATGTACAGGGCACGGTGGAAGAGGGTTTCACGGTGGATGGCATGCCGCTGGTATTCCACCATTTCACAGGGTATGACAGCGGGGCGCATCACGTGATGCTGGCCAAATATGGCAAGGGAATGCCTGCTACCAGCATTTTAAGCCAGTGGTATGAGGACGCCTGCCAGCATTATGCGCAAGCGGATCTGGCCGCCACACCCTGGCGCTATGCCGTGTATGACAATGGCGAGACTATTCTGCCGCATCACCGTAAGCTTTACCGCGAGCGCTCGGATTTGCGCGAAGCATTCCCACAGCCGTTTTCCACCGCGGCCCAGGGCAAGCACAAGACAAGCTACCAGGCCTGGCTCAAAGCTGAAGGGCATTGGAACGTACCCGCTTATGATACGTCAAAGCCCGTGCGCCCGTTTCGTGAATTTTTAAGGGAAGCGGAAGGCGAGTTGCGCGGCTATATCAATCGCACGGCGAAACTGGCCGACTGGCAGAAGCGGACGTTTCTCTCTCTCTGCGCCTACCTGTTCTGGCTGGTGCGGTTGCCCCTTAAGGCCAAAGGGATAAAATGAAGCAGCTCCTGCTTTCCTGCGCGAGAGGCGCATTTGCAGCGCTGCCCCTTTCGCCGGAACAGCGCGAACAAATAAAGGAAATGATTTTTCGCCTGACCGGCGACAGGCTGAAACATCTGCCAAGCTATCAACTTTATAAGCGCAACCTCGAATGGCGCAGAACGATTGTAGCCGGCAACCTGCAAGCATCCCGCCGAGAGATTCTGGCAGAAGGCTTCGGCAGCGGCGCCGGGCGGGCCATGCTGATGGTCAGCCATACGCTCGGCGGCGGCACCCAGCAGCATGTGGATGATATTTCGGCGCGGCTTCGTAACGAAGGCTGGCGAATTTTCAATTTAGAGCGACATAATGAAAATCACCTGCGGCTGACTTTTAAAGGCGCCGCTAACCCGCTTTTCTTTCGCTGGCCTGATGACTGGCAAGCTTTAGCGGAAGCGCTACGCCTGCTGAAAATAGAGCATCTGCATCTGCATCATACCGTGGATTTGCCGGAAGACTTCCTGCCGCGGTTTTATGATATCGCGCGGTTTCTGAATGTGGCTTATGATTTCACGGTTCATGATTATTTCAGCATCTGCCCCCGCTTCACTTTGTATGACGAAGCAGTGCGCGGCTATTGCGGCGAACCGGAAGATGTGAGGAAATGCATCGCCTGTGTGAAAAGATTTGGATCACATGTAGGTCGCGATATTGATGTAGGAAACTGGAGAGAAAAATACGGCTACATGCTGGCGCAGGCGCGTAAAGTATTCGTGCCGGATGCCGATATTGCCATCCGATTGCAAAGGTATTTTCCGCAGACCGTTTTTAATGTCATGCCGCATCCGGAAAAGCATTTCTTTACCCCGCTTTCGGCAAAGCGAATCGGCGGCCCCCTAAAGGTTGTCATTATCGGCGGGATAGCACCGCATAAGGGGTCGCATGTGATTTACGACTGCGCCGAAGATGCCCTAAAACGGGGATTGCCGATAGAGTTCCACCTGGTTGGCTATAGCGATATTGACCACAAACTTGGACGCCTGAAAAATGTGCGAATCAGCGGGCATTTTAATCTCGGCGAACTTCCCGGCCTGCTTGCGGCAGGCGGGTATCACCTCGCATTCTTACCCTCCATCTGGCCTGAGACCTACAATTATGTACTCTCGGAATGCTGGCGCTTTGGGCTGTTCACCCTGGGGATGGATATCGGGGCAATTGCCTCGCGCATTAAAGCAGCACCGGGATTAGGAGCCGTGTTGCCGCTGGAGTGGTATTTGTATCCAGGAAAAATCAATGATGCTTTGCTGGCGCAGGATATTGCCACCCTCAAGGAAAAAACCGTGTTTGCACAATTGACGGATTACCAATCCATGACCACCGAATATTACCAGCTTTAGTCTCATTGTGATTAGCTTCGCCCGCTTCCTGTTTCGCTGCTTGCCGGTAAAACACCAATACCGCCGGGATCTGGCGTATTTTATTTTCCGGCTGACAGGGGATCGGTTGAGTTTTCTACCTACCTATCCGCAATATCTACGGGAGGAAAAATGGCCGAAGGAGATTCCGCCGGAAGATTTGAATACATATCGAGAGTCGGTGCTGGGCACCCATTTCGCCGCAGAGCATGGCCCGGCGATGGTGATGCTGAGCCATACCATGGGCGGCGGAACACAACAGCATGTAGATGATCTGGCCGCGCGACTTGAAAGTGAGAGCTGGCGGGTTTTTTATCTCGAGCGCCATGACGCTGCCCATCTGCGTTTGATTGCCCCCGGCTATAAGCGCGGCGCGCCTCTTTATTTTCGCTGGCCACAGGAAACGGGCGCATTACAGGATGCGCTTAAACGATTGAACATTACGCAGATGCATCTGCATCATACGCTCGATTTCCCAGAAAATTTCCGGATGCATCTGGAGGCGCTGACAGGTTCGGGGTTGCCTTATGATTTTACTATTCATGATTATTTCAGCATCTGCCCCCGTTTTACTTTGTATGACGAAGCAGTACGCGGCTATTGCGGCGAACCGGAAGATGTGAGGAAGTGCGATGCGTGCATTCATCATCTGGGATCCCGGCTGAAGCAGGATGTGAATGTCGCGCAATGGCGTGAAGATTATGCTGCGATTATAACCGGCGCGCGAAAAGTATTTGTGCCGGATGCAGATGTGGAACAGCGTTTGCGCAGGTACTTTCCCAACGCGCTTTTTAGCGTGAAGCCTCACCCGGAAAAGCAGCGCGAAATGATTTCTATTGCATCCGTGCGCGCGCCAGGGGAAAGGCTGCGCGTTGTCACCGTGGGCGGGCTGGCACCCCATAAAGGATCAAAAGTTTTGCTCGACTGCGCGCAGGATGCTCTCAAGCGCGATCTGCCCGTGGATTTTACATTGATAGGACATAGCGATATCGAGCAACAGCTTAAAACACTTCGCAATGTGCGGGTGACGGGGCATTACATTCCTGAGCAGCTGACGGGGCTTCTCAGTAACGGCAATTATCACCTGGCTTTCCTGCCTTCGGTGATTCCGGAGACTTATAATTATACGCTTTCAGAATGCTGGCGGCATGGATTGTACACGGTGGGACTGGATATCGGCGCGATTGCCTCACGCATCAAAGCTTCGCCCGACCTCGGCACAGTGCTGCCTTATGACTGGTATTATAAGCCCGAGAAAATCAATGATGCGCTGTTAAACCTGCATCCACTTCGCCTGAACGCTTCGGCAGTCGCTCAAGCGCTGCAGGACTATGTTTCCATCCAGAAAGATTATTACGGTTTTTAATCTTTTATTCTTATTTTTCCGCCAGAATTACCTGATGCAGATTACCACTGGATACATGCCCAGCCACACGCGGCCGCGCCACCCATATCGCCTGGGATTTCAGGATATCACAGCCGATATGCATTTGTTTCTCGATACGGTCAGCGCGGCATTTGCAGATACCTGCGTCATCGGCCCGACTGGGCTTAGCAGCGAAACTGATCATTATGTGTATCTGCATTTTACGACCGAAAAGGCACGTTCGGAATTCGTGGGATTTCTGACCCGCAGCGCCAAGGCTTTGGATGATCTGCCGCTGAATCAATTGACTGAGCTGGCTAAAACAGGCGGCAGCGATGGTTCTTATAAGCGCAAACTCTGAAGTGAATAACTTCTACAGGTTATTGTTTTTCATAAATTATTCATAATTCGGTGTTACGATATAAAATAGCGTGAAATTTTCGAGAGCATGAATCTATGGAATTTTACATCGAACCTGTCAGGCACCCTCAGGAACACTGCCATTTTAATCTGCGTTTTTGCGATCTTTCAGAGAAAGAGCGGCATTACCTCGGTATGGTCGGGGCAGCCTTTGATTGTACGGCTTCCCAGGAAAATGTTGGTACGCAGGTACTGCATTTCGATACTCGCGAAGAGCTGGAGAAATTTGCCTTCTTCCTGGCTATCGCCAAAGAAGTGGCGGAGCATTTTCCCGCCCATAGCATTAAGCGTAGCCTTGATAAGCAAGACGACAGCAGCTCCGGATCGGCTATCGGTTTATACTGATTGCGCCTGACGGAAACTATGCGCCCGGCCGAGGCCGGTATGGATAACGGTATCGGCGAGGGAGCGCTTCTGCGCATCCGGCATTTGAAAAGAGAGAATCTGATGAAACTTCTTATCAGTCATCCCCGGTCTGCTCATCACTCGCTGCCGCTGGATAAAAGGCGGGGCAGTCACAACTACCACCTCATCACATAATTTCTCAGCGCCAATTTCGTAAAGGAGCGGGATTTCAAGAATAACCCGCTGCCGGCGTTGCATGATGGCCCGGCGGATAATTTTTCTTATTTCCTGCCGCACAAGCGGGTGAAGAATATTCTCCAGGCAGTGCAGCTTCTGCGGGTTACCAAAAACAATTTTTCCCAGTCGCTGGCGATTAATAATGCCCTTCTCCACACATTCCGGAAAAGCATGTGCAACCGACGCAAAACCTTTTGCCCGAGGCTGAAGCAGATGATGCACGATCGCGTCTGCATCCACCAGAATCGCCCCGCGCCGGATAAGCTGTTTTGCTACCGTGCTTTTGCCCATGCCGATGGAACCTGTGAGCCCTATAATTTTCATGCGCTATCGCCCTGCCGGGATAAGATTTCCTTTCTGAGTTCAGCGCTGACTTCAGGTAACAAACCGAAAAAAAGCTCAAACGCCTTTTGCCCCTGATAGAGAAGCATTCCAAGCCCATCAACCACCCGGTTTCCTTTTGCCCTTGCGGCTTTGAGCAAATCCGTCTCCAGCGGTGAGTAGACAATATCGGTCACAACCGCAGTGGAGGGCAACTTTTCAAGGGATATTTCCAGCGGCGGCTGGCCCTGCATTCCCAGGCTGGTGCTATTAACCAGCAATGAGCAGCCCGCAAGCACCTCAGCACGATGCTCCCATGCTACCGCCCCACAGGCAAATTCCCTGGCGAGCATTTGCGCTTTTTCAAAAGTGCGGTTGCACAAAACAATCTGATCATAGCCGTCTTCAAGCAGTGCCGTTATGATGGATCTGGCGGCACCGCCTGCCCCCAGTATCACGGCCTTACCCGGCCCCGGATGCCGCAGATTTTCCCTGAAGCCATAGGCATCGGTGTTATAGCCAACACGCCTGCCTTCGGTAAAAATGACCGTATTAACCGCGCCTATTCTACGAGCGGCCGGATCTACCTTATCGAGAAGTGACAGAACCGTTTCTTTAAGCGGCACTGTCAGGTTGACACCGGCATATCCTTCACGTTCAAGCGCGTTAAGTGTATGAGCCAGTTTCGAAGGTTGTGTCTCTATCGCTTCGTAGCTGCCTTCAAGATGATACTGTTTAAGCCAGTAATGATGCAATCTCGGCGACAAGGAATGGCTGATCGGATGACCCAGCACCGCTGCCCTGCGAGATTTATTTTCCATTGCCCGATCTCTGGTTAAAATACTGGATGACTGTGGCCGCCGTTTCTTCCACAGACCGGCGCGTGACATCAATCACCGGCCATTTCTGCTGGCGGAAGAATTTTTTTGCTTCGTTGATTTCAGAAATAACCTGTTCAAGATCTATATAATGGCCTTTTTCTTCCTGGTTCAGGGTCTGCAAGCGTGATTTGCGGATTTCCACCAGCCTTTCGGCCTGAATTGTGAGACCTACGATTAAAGGCCTTGTGGCTTCAAGTATGGGCTTCGGCACAACCGTACCTGGAATGAAAGGCACGTTCGCGGCACGGAAGCCGCGATAGGCAAGATAAACGCAGGTAGGCGACTTACTGGTGCGTGAACAACCGACCAGAATTATATCCGCTTCATCCACGTCCCAGGTGGATTGCCCATCGTCATGGGCCAGGGTGAAGTTGATCGCCTCTACCCGCGAAAAATACTGTTCATTCATTTCATGCTGCTTGCCGGGAAGGGCCGCGGTTTCCTGCTGCAGATAGCCGGAGAGTTCGCGTATGACCGGAGCGAGAACAGGAATGCAGGGAAGTTCCAGCTTGAGGCAATGAGCTTTCAGCATTTCGCGCAATTCGTGATCGACCAATGTATAAAGAACCGGGCCGGGGTGGTGGCCAAGCTGGACGAGTACTTTTTCCAGTTGCGGACGGGTGCGAATAAGAGACCAGATATGCTCGCGCGCATTGATATCTTCATATTGCGCGATGGCGGCACGCGCGACTGAACTTACTGTCTCGCCCGTTGAGTCAGAAATGAGATGAAAGTGAACTTGTTTCATGTTCCGCACCATACGCTGTGTATAAATCCGGGTATATCCCCAAAATAACTCTGTTTTCATTTTTCTGGATAAATTTTGGCGAAAGTTAGGAGGGATTCTCCAGCCCCTTTTTCCACAAGGGGATAAATTTTTTCTGCAGATGCGAAAAACGGGTAAACTCTCGACAAGTGTTTTAACCAGCGCTGTTTTTATATTTGTGAAAATGGGGGACAGGCCTGAGGATAAAAAAGGGATAATTCTTTATCCCCGATCCTCCATGATCCATCTATCAACTTCTATTTTTATATCTTCTTTATATTTATTTTGATTGGTTAGAACATGGGCGCTACACAGGCTGCATGAAACTGATAGCTCCGCATTTTGAATCTTACTCCGGCCAGAAGGAAGAGCAGGCGCTGTTAAAGGATGCCCTGGCGAGAGAGGGAATTATGTATTCTCCCTGGGATGCAACAGAAGGTGAAATTCCCGAAGGGGATGCAATTTTCTGGCAAGGAAGCAGCAGTTATTATCAGCGCATGGACCGCTATGAATCGCTCTTGCGAGAAGTGGAAAACAAGCGGCTTCCAAGCCTGAATTCGGTTTTCCTGACACAGTGGAATTTAAGAAAAAATTATTTGCAGGAACTGGCGGAGGCAGGCGTAGCCATGCTGCCAACATTCTGGCCCGGTTCATTTGATGCCACAAAAATAAAGCAATGGATGCATACAGGCGGCTATGAAGAGATTGTGGTGAAACCCGTGGTATCCGCGGGAGCGTATCTTACTTTCCGTCTTGCGCTGGAAGATAATCGTTCCTGGGAACAGGCTGAAGAAAGTTACCGTAAGGCAGGCATGCCGCTGGTTATGGTACAGCCCTTCGCCCCGGAAATTCTGGAACAGGGAGAATTATCTTTCCTGTTCTTTGGCGGGGCGTTCAGCCATATGGTGAGGAAATTGCCAAAGGGTGGAGATTACCGGATACAGCATGTGCATGGCGGGAGTTATCAGCGGGAAAATCCGGAAGTCCTCTGGCTGCAGCAGGCGCAGGAGATTCTGGAGAAATTGCCTGAGACTCCGGTATATGGGCGTGTAGATGGAATTATGCGCGAGGGCAGGCTGCTGTTGATGGAAGTGGAGTTAATCGAGCCTTATTTTTATTTCGATGCCGCGGCAGAGAATGTGCCGATGTTTGCACGCGCAGTGAAAAACGCGATCGAACTGCCTACAGAAATTACGGATGTGGCATGAACGCGCTGGCGCTGTATTTCCGCCCATCGCTTTTAAGAATATTACTTCTTGGATTTTCCAGCGGATTGCCGCTGGCGCTGACTGCTTCCACTTTATTCACCTGGCTGGCGGATAAAGGAATCGACAAGGAAACTATCGGTATCTTTGCGGCAGTTTCAGTACCGTATTCGATTAAGTTTCTGTGGTCGCCGTTAATCGACGGGCTGAATCTGCCTTTTTTTTCGGCCCGGTTTGGACGGCGCAGAGGGTGGCTGCTGGCCATTCAGTTGTTACTGATGGCGGCAATCGCCGCCTTCGCGGCAGTAAATCCTGTAACCGATCCACTGATTTTTGGTGGAATAGCGCTGGCGGTGGCTTTTTTCTCAGCCAGCCAGGATATTGTGATCGATGCCTATCGGGTAGAAATTCTGCCCGAGAGAGAGCAGGGCGCGGCCGCCGCGATGACGACATTGGGCTACCGTCTGGCGATGCTGGTTTCAGGAGCGGGTGCGCTGATACTTTCAGATATTGCCGGATGGCATGTGACTTATCTGGCAATGGCAAGCTGTATGCTGGCGGGAATTCTGACGACCTTATTCATGCCCGAGCCGCAGGCGCCGGCAGAAGCTCCGCGCAAAGAATATAAGGAATGGCTGAAGCAGTCGGTGATTGCTCCTTTCACTGATTTCATGATGCGGCCGGGCTGGCTGCATATTCTGATATTTGTGCTACTGTTTCGCCTGGCAGATGCGTTCCTCGGGGTCATGTTTAACCCCTTCCTGCTCGAGATTGGCTTCAGCAAAACGCAAATTGCGGCCATTGTGAAACTCTATGGATTACTGGCCACGATCGGCGGGAGCTTTCTGGGAGGCGTTCTGGTCATGCGGTGGGGGGTGTATTCCACGCTGATGCTGACCGGGATCGGCCATATGCTCACCAATATGCTGCTGGCGCTTCAGGTAGAGATGGGAGCAGATAGCGGGTTTCTGACACTTTGCGTGATTTCGGAAAACCTCACGGCCGGAATGGGTTCGGCCGCCTTTATTGCTTACCTCAGCTCGCTTTGCCGGGTACGGTACACAGCGACTCAATACGCGCTTTTAAGTTCGCTGGCGGCTGTGGCGCGAACCATGCTTTCCACCGAATCAGGCCATGCAGCAGTTTTACTGGGGTGGCAGTGGTTTTTCCTGCTTTCGTCGCTTCTGGCCGTGCCGTCGCTGGTGCTGCTCTGGTATATTCACCGCCGGTATGGCATGCAGAACCCAGCCAGTTAATAAAAATAAAAGGTTTTTACCCTAAAGTGGGGCGATGAATTCCAGCGTGCTACAGAATCACTATGAGCAGGTGGCTGCACTATTTGCCGCCAATGGGATGCAAATGGACGCACAGACTTTCCAGTATCTTGCGCCTTTACTGGAAGGTGAAATGAAACCAGAAGATCACGAAATGCTTCTGCTGGCTGCACTGGCGAGGTCTACAGATGAGTGACCTTGCACCGCGCCGCAGGCAGGAGGAGGCGCTACGCTTTGCGCTGGCAATCAATCGCGGTATCCAGCTGATGGATCCGCAGACAAAAAAAGGTGCCATGCTGGTGGGGCATTTCGCCGGCATTCACGCGGTCAGCCGCGATAACGCGAATGCTTCCGCAGAGACGGTTTATAAATTCATTCACAGCGAACTGTTTAAAGACTGGCAGGGTCAGGAGCAGCTGCACCCACCCGGCAAGGTTCTAAACCCGCAGCATAGTGGGAAGTTGAAAATTGCGCTGAATGAGCTGTTAAGAGGAAAAGCGGGATTATTAATGGAGGGCGGCGATGTGAGATCGCGCGAACCTGAGAAGGTAGCGGAAAGTCTTGCGCGATTTTATCAGAAGGCTGCGGCACTGGAGCCGTTTACCTATGGCAATCATCTTGCTTTGGAATTCTTCCTGACGGCACTTATGAGCCAGGATCGGTTCAAAGCCGTGGAGCCGTATGACGGCGGATTTGATTTTCGGCGTCTGACGCTCAAAGAGCAGGCGGCATTGCGCAATCCTGAAACCAGTCTGGAAGCGCTGACAGAGATTTTCTGCCATACGCTGGATAAAGGAATTTCAACTGCACTAAAAAACAAACGCGATGAATTTCCCAAATGGCCCCGTAATCAGACTTCGATAGAAGGAATGAATTTCGTCAGCCATAAAAAAGAGGATGGAAGCAGGTATATTGTTACGGTTACGGGCGGACTTGTGCCGTTGAAAGTCGCTACCAGGCTGGTTAAAGAGCACCTGGCCAAGGGGGCGCATATTGCTGATTTAATGATCGGTAAAGAAGAGGTGGTGGGTTGCCTTGAGGGCATGGAGGAGAATCTAAAAACTGAAAAAACGCATATTGACGGGATTACACTCGGCAAGAACGGGGCGGCTCCGCTTTGCTGCCTTGATATGAACATTCTCACCGGCCTGAGGGGCACCGATCACAACTGGGTGGCGGAAAAATGTAAAGAAATTGCACGCAAGGAAAGCGAACAGAAAAACGAAGTTCCCGTTCGCGAAGGGAGCATTTTTGATCTGGCGAATAATGAAACGCTTTACCGGCAGCTGCGTAAAAAAGCGGGCAAGGATGATAAGCTCCTGCGGGCGGTTGATATTGCGTATAGCGGCATCAGTGCGGTCGTGAATAAAATGAATGCCGCCAAAGCGGAAGCGCTGGAAGGAAAAACCACGGAAACGCCACCGAAGTTTTATATGAGCATGGGCGGTACCAGCTCGGGAAAAACTTATGCGGAAACCCTGGCAGAAGCGGAATGCGGCAAAAACGGGGAAACCCCTAATTATGTCAAAGCATCGCTGGATGAGCTTCGCGAGAAAAGTGATTTATATCACGTGTTGCGCGCGGCGAAGGATCACGCTGACGACTATAAAATCGTGGAGCCGCTGGCGAATAATCTGAGAGACTGGGTGGCCAACGGAGCGATGGAGAAGGGATACAACCTTCTCTATGACGGCACCGGGATAAATTATGAAGGCAGATACGGCAATACCGTAAGGGATTTCAAGAAAGCGGGCTATGAGACACGGCTGGTGGGAATGGAGCGGGCGCTGGAGAATGCCATGAAAAGAGCGACACTGCGCTTTTATGAGAAGAACCGTGCGGTACCGTGGAATGTTTTCAAGAACAAGCATATCGATTTTCCGATTGCCCTCATGCAGGCGGCGGAAGACAGCAACCTGGATAAGATAAGCCTCTATTGTAACGATAAGGGCAGTCAGGGACGGTATCTCATGGCGGAAAGCTTCATACTGAATGAGGCGGAAGTGGAAGCGCTTGCGGCAGCAAGGCAAGCGGACAGGCTTGCCACTGTGATGCAGGAGAGAATGTGGAGCGAAGATAAATCTCAGCTGGCCATTTTGCCCATGATTAAAAGGGGCGGGGTTGAAAGCGAAGCGGATCTGGCTATCCGCACCCCTAAGCTTGAGGAAAATAATGTTGCTTATTTTGTGTATCCCGGGAGCAATGGGCAATCCCGCGTTTTCACTATCTATGATGTCGAGCGATTTACCGAGCTGGTACAAAAGGGGCAGAAGAACCGCGACTCTTCTACGCTGCGGGGCTTAACCCAGCTTCCCGATGGGGCAAAATTCGTTGTCAGGCGGTAAGGGCAAAAACAACGTTGCCTCAATAGACTGCTAAGCGTATGACTGGACAAAAATAACCATAAAAATGTCCGGGGAATTTCATGCTTAAATCTTTCACCTTACACCAGTTTGGCCTTGCGGCGGGGTTGGCCGCCTGCGCCATCATGCTCACTATGCCAGCGCCGCAAGGCCTGCCTGTTGAAGGATGGCAGGTGCTGGCGGTGGCGGCCTGGATGGTGATCTGGTGGATGACCGACGCCGCGCCGCTGGCGGTGACGTCGCTGGTGCCGCTGGTGGTGTTTCCGCTGCTGGGCCTTGGCACGCTGGAGGATATTGGTTTTAACTACGCCAATGAAGCGATCTTCCTGACGCTGGGCGGGTTCCTGATCGGGCTGGGACTCGAGAAATGGAATCTGCATCTGCGCCTGTCGCTTATGCTTATCGGCCGCATCGGTACTGAGTCGCATCGGGTAATCGGCGGATTCATGCTGGCAACGGCGCTAATTTCGATGTGGATTACCAACACGGCTGCGGCGCTGATTATGCTTCCTATTGCGATATCGGTTTCACGTATTCTGCTGGAAGAGCGCGGCGGGACTGAAAAGGAAAAACGGAATTTCGGCATCGCACTTATGCTGGGTCTGGCTTACAGCGCCAGCATCGGCGGAATGATGACGCTAGTGGGTACCACGACCAATGCCGTGTTCAAGGGCTTCATGGAAAAAACGTTCGATCTGCGCATTGGCTTTCTTGACTGGATGATTATTGGTGTGCCGATAGGATTGGCGGTGCTGGCCGCCGCCTGGGTGCTTTTGTGCTATGTGCTTTTTCCCTGCGATCGCAATCACCATGCCGGCGTACATGCGGAAGTGCAGAAGCGTCTTGGAGCGTTGGGCCGGCTGGCGCATGGCGAAGAGCTGGTGCTCGTGATTTTCCTGATTACGGTGGCGCTGTGGGTGAGCAAAGACTTCCTGCACAGCCTGATGCCGCTTTTGAATCTCAATGATGCCTCGATCGCCATGCTGGGCGCAATCCTGCTTTTTGTCACGCCCGTGGACTGGCATGAAAAGCGGATGCTGCTGGAGTGGAAAGATACCAAGGAAATGCCCTGGGGCGTGCTGTTGCTGCTGGGGGGCGGACTTGCGCTCGCGAGCATGATTAATGATCACGGCGTGGCAGACTGGATTGGCGCGGGGTTGCGTGATCTGGGAAATATCTCGCCGTTCTGGCTGCTGGTGATTTGTACCGGCGCTGTCATGATCCTGACAGAGCTGATGAGTAACATGGCGACGCTTACCACCTTATTGCCGGTGGTGACAGGGGTGGCTGTAGGCTTCGGGCTCGACCCGCTATTTCTGGCGGTTCCCGCCGCTTTCGCCGCGAGCTGCGCTTTTATGCTGCCGGTAAGTACGCCGCCGAATGCGATTGTTTTCGGCACACATATGATGACCGTGCCGCAGATGGCGCGCGCCGGAATCTGGCTGAATCTGGTTGCGCTGGCTATATTAGTGGCGGCGGCCTATTTTGTGTTGCCGCTGGCCTTTGGAGCGCAAAGCATCGTTATTCAATAAAGCTTCGCTGCCCCATAATTTTGGCTTGACCCGCAGCAGATCTGCGCGTAGTTTCCCGCAAATTCCAGCCAAGAGTACAGCAAGCATGAGCCAGATTCCTACCGAACTGCCCGCGCATCTCAACGCGGCGCTGTTATTAACGGATGGACGTATTTTTTTTGGAAGCGGCGTGGGCGCGAAGGGTAAAACTTTCGGTGAAATCTGCTTCACCACCGGAATGACCGGATATCAGGAAACACTGACAGACCTTTCCTTTGCCGGGCAGATTATCTGCTTTACCTTTCCCCATATAGGGAATGTCGGCGCCAATGACGAAGACATGGAATCAAAAAAACCGGCTTGCCGTGGACTGATCCTGCGCGAGCCCGTCAGTTATCCTTCCAACTTCCGGGCGCAGGAGCATTTTGATGACTGGCTGACAAGCCAGGAAATTGTAGGCATCAGCGGTGTAGACACCAGGGCGTTGACACGGCATATCCGTAAAAACGGCGCGCAGAATGCCGCCCTGCACTTCCTGGAAGAGGGCGAATCATTTGATTTTGCGGAGCTCGCGAAAGAGCTGGCCGCCCAACCCTCGATGGAAGGTATGGATCTGGCGGCAGAAGTGTCGACCCGCGAGGTCTACCCCTGGGAGCAGGGCGGCTGGCGCCTGGGTGAAGGTTATGCCGAGGGCGAATGTGAGGGTATGCATGTGGTGGCCATTGATTATGGCCAGAAGCTGAACATCCTCCGCTCGCTTGTAGACTTCGGCTGCAAGGTGACCATTGTGCCCGGCGATGTGAGTGCCTGGGAAATCCTGAGTATGCAGCCGGATGGAATTTTTCTCTCCAACGGCCCCGGCGACCCTGCGGCCACAGGCGAATATGCCGTGCCGATCCTGCGGGAGCTGATTGCCAGCGGCAAACCCATCTTCGGCATCTGCCTGGGGCACCAGCTGCTCGGTCTGGCGCTGGGCGCTAAAACCGAAAAGCTGCATCAGGGCCATCGCGGCGCGAATCACCCCGTGAAGAACATGGAAACCGGGCAAGTAGAAATCACCAGCCAGAACCATGGTTTCGTGGTGACGCATAGCAGCCTGCCGGATGATGTGAGTGTCACCCATCTTTCGCTGTTCGACGGCACTATTGAAGGGCTGCGCTGTGTGGATCGGCCTGTGTTTTCGGTGCAGTACCATCCCGAATCTTCGCCAGGACCACACGACAGCCGTTATTTATTCCAGCAATTTGTAGACATGATGCGGAGAACCGGTGCCTAAAAGAACCGACATAAAATCCATTCTCGTTATAGGCGCAGGCCCGATTGTTATCGGCCAGGCCTGCGAATTCGATTATTCCGGCACACAAGCGGTGAAGGCGCTGAAAGCCGAGGGATACCGCGTGATCCTGGTCAATTCAAACCCCGCCACGATCATGACCGATCCGGAGCTGGCGGATGCGACCTATATTGAGCCTATTATTCCGGAAATGGTGGCGAAAGTAATCGCGAAAGAGCGACCCGACGCCTTGCTGCCGACCATGGGCGGACAGACCGCGCTCAATTGCGCCAAAGCACTCGCCGAAGATGGCACGCTGGATAAATATGGCGTGAAAATGATCGGCGCCTCGCTGGAAGCAATCGATAAAGCGGAGAACCGCCAGCTTTTCAGCGCGGCGATGAAAAAAATCGGGCTGGAAACGCCGAAGCACGCTATCGCCCATTCCATAGAAGAAGGCCGCGCAGCGCTTGAAGAAGTGGGCTTGCCGGCGGTGATCAGGCCTTCCTTTACGCTTGGCGGAACCGGCGGCGGGATTGCCTATAACCGTGAGGAATATGAAGAGCTTATTCTTTCCGGGCTGGAAGCTTCACCTACCCGGGAAGTGCTGATCGACGAGTCGGTCCTGGGCTGGAAGGAATATGAGATGGAGGTAGTGCGCGACTGCGTCGACAACTGCATCATCATCTGCTCTATTGAAAATATCGATCCCATGGGGGTGCATACCGGCGACTCGATTACCGTGGCGCCCGCCATGACGCTGACAGACAAAGAATACCAGCTGATGCGCAATGCTTCGATCGCAGTATTGCGCGAGATTGGCGTGGATACCGGCGGCTCCAACGTGCAATTCGCCATTAATCCGGAAAATGGCCGCATGGTGGTGATCGAGATGAACCCGCGGGTGTCGAGGTCTTCGGCGCTTGCCTCAAAAGCAACCGGCTTCCCGATTGCGAAAGTCGCGGCGAAACTGGCGGTAGGTTATCGCCTGGATGAAATTATCAATGATATTACCAAGGCAACGCCAGCGGCCTTTGAGCCGACCATCGATTATGTGGTGGTGAAAATTCCGCGCTTTGCATTCGAGAAGTTCCAGGGCGCAGAGCCTGTACTTTCGACCGCGATGCGCTCGGTCGGCGAAGCGATGGCTATTGGACGCAACTTCCCTGAAAGCCTGCAAAAGGCTCTCCGCTCACTGGAAACGGGGCTGACCGGGCTCAATGAAATTGACATTCCCGGCTACAACCGGCCGGAGGATCTGGACCCCGTTCGTTCGGCGCTTTCAAGGCCGACACCCGATCGGCTGTTGCAAATCGCGCAGGCGTTGCGACTGGGTATGGACCCGCATGAGATCAACGAGATTACTCATTTTGATCCGTGGTTTATTGAGCAAATCGGCCGGATTATCAAAGCCGAGCAGGATATCATTGAATGGGGCAGGGACGGCGGCACAAAACCTGACGCGCAATTGCTGCTGGAGTGGAAAAAGCTCGGATTTTCGGATGAGCGCATTGCGGAGCTGACCGACAAAATCGCACCCGAAATTACGACTCTGCGGCAACGTCTCGGAGTGCGGCCCGTCTATAAGCGCATTGACACCTGCGCAGCCGAATTCGAGGCGCTGACGCCTTATATGTATTCCTGCTATGAAGGCGATGGCGTGACGGCGCCGGAATGTGAGGCGGAGGTTTCCGACCGCAAGAAAGTGATTATTTTAGGTGGCGGACCAAACCGTATCGGCCAGGGAATTGAGTTCGATTACTGCTGTGTGCATGCCGCTTATGCGCTGAAAGAAGTGGGGATTGAATCCATCATGATTAATTGCAACCCGGAAACGGTTTCAACTGATTATGATACGTCAGATCGCCTTTATTTTGAACCGCTGACACCGGAAGATGTGATCGAAATTATCCGCAAGGAGCAGTCAAAAGGCCAGGTGCTGGGCGTGATTGTGCAGTTTGGCGGGCAGACGCCGCTGAAACTGGCTAAGGCGCTTTCGCTGGAGGGCATTCCTATTATCGGCACTTCGCCGGATTCGATTGACCTGGCTGAGGATCGCGAGCGCTTCCAGAAACTGTTGCACGAGCTGGATCTGCGGCAACCGCCAAACCAAATCTGCCATAATGCCCATGAAGCGGTAGAGATGGCGCAGGTGATCGGTTACCCGGTCGTGGTGCGGCCGTCTTATGTGCTTGGCGGACGGGCCATGGAGATTATCCACGACCCGCAACGCCTGAAGGAATATGTCTCCAGTATCGTGAAAATGTTCGGATCGGGGCCGATCCTGATCGATTCCTATTTAAGCGATGCAATTGAAGTGGATGTGGATTGCCTTTGTGATGGCAAGCATGTGTATGTCGCCGGTATTCTTGAGCATATCGAAGAAGCGGGCATTCACAGTGGTGATTCCAGCTGTTCGCTGCCGCCCTATTCACTGCCGTCAGAAATTATCGCCGAGCTGCATGAGCAGACGGTGACGCTGGCCAAGGCGCTGCATGTGATTGGGCTCATGAATGTACAATATGCCATCAAGGACGGGCAGGTCTATATTCTGGAAGTGAACCCGCGCGCCAGCCGCACGGTGCCATTCATCGCCAAAGCAATCAACCTGCCGCTGGCCAAAATCGCGGCGCGATTGATGGCTGGCGAAAAGCTCAGCGACTTTAACCTGAGCCCGAGCGATCGTTTTCAGGATCGCATGAAACATACGGCCCTGAAGGAAGCGGTCTTCCCATTCGCCCGTTTCCCCGGCGTTGATATTATCCTGGGGCCGGAAATGCGCTCAACCGGTGAAACCATGGGGCTCGACAAGAGTTTTGCCCCGGCCTTTGCCAAGGCGCATCTGGCTGCAGGCCATGAGCTTCCGCTTTCGGGTACGGTGTTTATTTCCGTTAAAGAAGGCGACAAAGAGGCTGTGCTGCCTATCGCGCAGCAGCTGCTGGAGCTGGGCTTTGAAGTGGCTTCAACCCGCGGTACCGCCCGGTTTATGCATGAGAAGGGCCTGACCCGCGTTCACCAGGTTAATAAAGTGCGCGAAGGCCGGCCGCATATCGTGGATATGATGGTGGATGGGGAAATTGATCTTGTTTTCAATACTACCGCCGGGGCGCAGTCGATTGCCGATTCTTTCAGCATCCGCCGTACCGCGCTGATGCGGAAGATTCCCTACAGCACCACTCTGGCCGGGGCTCGCGCCCTGGTACAGGCGATTGCCGCGATTAAGCTGAGCGGGGGCCTGGAAGTTAAGCCGCTGCAGGGTTATTTTTAATTGAAGGTCGCTTTAAGGATTGTACTGCCTGATTAGCTGAACAGTAAGCTATTGCCTAAAGCCCAAGGCCTTGCTAGCCTAAGTGCCTCACTTAAACTAAGGAATCAGGTCGATGGAGAAATTTCCCGTCACGAAAGAAGGCTTTGTCAAAATGGAAGCCGAGTTGAAGAAGCTGAAGGTGGAAGACCGCCCGGCGATTATCCGCGCGATTTCGGAAGCGCGTGACCATGGAGATCTGTCAGAAAATGCGGAATATGCCGCGGCCAAGGAAAAGCAGAGCTTTATCGAAGGGCGTATCAAAGAGCTCGAGGCGCGGATTTCCCGTGCGGAAATTATTGATGTAAAAGCACTTAGCGGCGATAAAGTGGTGTTTGGCGCGACGGTGACCGTGGTGGATGAAGACACGGATGAGGAAAGCAGTTATCAGATCGTGGGGGATTACGAAGCAGATATGGCCGCCAAGAAACTCGCACTTTCCGCACCCCTTTCACGCGCCCTGATCGGTAAGCAAAAAGGCGATTCCGTGGAGGTGAACACCCCTAAGGGCCAGAAATTCTATGAGATTAAGAAGGTAGCGTTCGGGTGAAGCCGACCATTGCCGTTGCAGCGGCAGCCCTTGTTAATTCCGCTTCCGAAATATTAGTCGCGCAGCGCCCGGACCATAAAAACATGGGCGGGCTCTGGGAATTTCCGGGCGGCAAGGTGGAACAGGGTGAGTCAATGCAGAACTGCCTGGTGCGGGAATTAAAGGAAGAGCTGGATATAGGCATTGATCCCATTCTTTTACAAGAAGTTAGATTTGTCACGCATGAGTATGATAAATTTAATCTATTAATGTTTCTATACATGATAGATCAATGGGAGGGGGAGCCGAAGCCACTGGAACATCAAGCATTAAAGTGGCTAGCTATTGACGAGCTCTATAATCTTGCAATGCCTCCTGCGGATTTACCATTGATTGCACCGCTTGCGCGCCTTATTGCTCAGCGGAAGAAATCTTAAGGCCATGCATCAACATCTTTTAATTACTGACACCGCCACCCTTGCCGCCTTCTGCGAGCGATTAAGTCACGAGAATTTCATTACTTTTGATACGGAATTCATTCGGGAGAAAACCTACTGGCCGCAATTATGCCTGGTCCAGCTTTCAGGGGCGCAAGAGGCGGCGGCGATCGATCCGTTGGCTGAAGGCCTTGATTTACAGCCGCTTTACCATTTGCTGGTCAATGCGAAAGTGTTGAAGGTGCTTCATGCCGCCCGCCAGGATATGGAAATTTTCCATCAGGCCATGCAGGGAAAATTGCCTACCCCCGTATTTGATACGCAAATTGCGGCACAGGTGGCGGGCCTGGGTGAAAGCGTGGGTTATGAAGCGCTGGTCAAGCAATTGCTGGGTAAAACTCTCGATAAAAGCCAGCGTTATACGGATTGGGCAAGGCGCCCCCTGACCGAGGCGCAAATTGAGTACGCGCTCGGGGATGTCATTTATTTACATGAGGCGTATCGCAAACTGGTAGCGCGACTGGAGAAGCATGGCCGCATGGGTTGGATTGCGGAAGAAATGGCAGAACTGGCGAATCCGGGGATTTATCTGGTCCAGCCGGAGGATGCCTGGCAGCGTATTAAAATGCGGGCCAGTCACCCGCGACAGCTGGGGCGTTTAAAGGCGTTGGCGCGGTGGCGCGAAGCCCTGGCGCAGGCAGAAGATGTGCCCCGCATCCGTATTATTCGTGACGAAGTGCTGGTGGAAATGGCGGTGAACCTGCCGAAAGAAGAAGCAGAGATGGAGCGTGTACGCGGTTTTCCCGGCCATTTGCGGCGGGAATGGCGCAAAAGCCTGTGGGAAGTATGCAAAAGCGTCGCAGAGATTGCCAAGGAAGACTGCCGCCCCTGCCGAAACATGATCCGCTTCCGCCCCAGGCCGAGGGCCGGCTGGAGATGCTTAAAATGCTGCTGAAGCAATGTGCCCGCGACGCGGAAGTGACGCCGAGGCTGGTGGCGGATAAGGAAGAATTAGACTGGATCGCAAGGCAATCTTTTTGGAATGGGGCCGTATCGGCCCCAAACTCCACGCTACGCGCCGCGCCTTGCTCGGAAGCATCTTCTTTGGATGGGGGCCTTGCTCCCAACCCCCAGCCGCTACGCGCCTCGCCTTGCTCGGATAAAGAGGTGCGGGAAAAATGGGGGCCGGAGGTGGCGGCGCATCCGATTATGCATGGCTGGCGCTGGGAAGTATTCGGCAAGCATGCCCTGGCAATGCTGCAGGGGCGGCTGGCGATTAAAATGGAGCCGAAGACCGGCGAGATTGTGTTTGCTGAGATTTAGCTCTGGCTGATGCCTGTATCGCAGGATGACTAGTAATTTTATGCAGATCGCCATAAAAGACGGTATGAAAAATTCAAATAAAAATAAACGCACAGCCCTGAACCTGTTTGCGCTGGTGGTGGGGATGGTACTGCTTTCTTATGCCTCCGTGCCTTTTTACCGCTTATTCTGCAAGGTTACCGGCTTTGGCGGCACGACCGGCGAGGCCACGTTTATTCCTGATAAAGTGTATAACCGGGAGCTGGTGGTTCAGTTTAACACTGATGTGTCGCCGGAGCTGCCGTGGAAATTCGTGCCAGAACAGCGATCCATTAAATTGAAAGTCGGTGAGCAGAAGCTCGCTTTCTTTAAAGCGACCAATGAAGGTTCCGAAGCGATGGACGGTGTTTCAACCTTTAATGCCACCCCGGACGAGGTGGGTCAGTATTTCATGAAAATTAAGTGCTTCTGCTATGAAGCGCAACGCATAGAACCGGGCGAAACGGTGGAAATGCCGGTGTCGTTCTTCATTGACCCGGCGTTGCTGGAAAACCACGGCCTCGACAAACTGACCACGATTACCTTGTCTTATACTTTTTTTAAGGTAAAGGATTCAAAGTAAGAAAAAATCGAGGAATTTATGGCTGAAAAGCAATCTCATCCCTATCACCTGGTTGATCCGAGCCCGTGGCCACTGGTCGCTTCCATGTCCATGCTGGGGCTGACGCTCGGCGGCGCTTCGGCCATGCATGGCCATCAATTCGGCATTCCGCTGGCCATTGCCGGCCTTATCGGCGTGCTGTTCGTGATGTTCGTCTGGTGGCGCGATGTGATTAACGAAGGCAAGCATAACCATCATACCGGCGCGGTGCAGCATGGCCTGCGCGCGGGCATGGCGCTTTTTATCACTTCCGAGGTGATGTTCTTCGTCGCTTTCTTCTGGGCGTTTTTCAATGCCAGCCTGTTCCCGGTGATTCCGCTTGAAGATCTCTGGCCGGTGCTGGAAGGCGCAACCTGGCCGCCGGCAGGCGTTGAAACCATGAATGCCTGGGATATTCCTTTCCTGAATACATTGATCCTGCTGCTTTCGGGCACGACTGTTACCTGGGCGCATCATGCGCTGCTGCATGGTGACAATAAGGGAGTCGTGCAAGGACTGGCCTGCACTGTGGTGCTCGGCGCTATCTTTACCTGCCTGCAGGCGTTTGAATATCACCATGCTGCCTTTGGCTTTAAAGACGGCATTTATTCAAGCACTTTCTACATGGCGACCGGCTTTCATGGTCTGCACGTGTTAATCGGAACATTGTTTCTGGCGGTGAACCTGGTGCGTGCAACGCGCGGCAGCCTGACGCAGGAACATCATCTGGGCTTTGAATTTGCCGCCTGGTACTGGCATTTCGTGGATGTGGTGTGGCTGTTCCTGTTTGTCTTTGTTTACTGGTGGGGCGGCTGATCTTAAACTGTCTCCGTTGCGCGACATTCTGTCGCTCACATGAGACATGGCTCATGGCTGACTCGGCCTCCTGGCCTCGCAGTTTGCATTTTTAGGTGCTTATGGAAACATCGCCACTGAAGGCTGGTTTATTGCAAAAGTGCCCGCGCTGCGGGAAAGGGCCGCTTTACCAGGGAGTGCTGACCGTTTGCGAGGTCTGCAAGGAATGCGGGCTGGATTTAAGCGCACGCGATCCCGGGGATGGGCCGGCTTTTTTCGTGATCACCGTTTTAGGGTTTCTGGTGGTGGCGCTGGCGCTGCTGGTGGAAGTAGTTTACGAACCGCCGTTCTGGGTGCATGCGGCGCTATGGTTGCCGTTTACGCTGATAGGGTCGGTATTGTTATTAAGGGTGGCTAAGGCCTTGCTGATTTCCTATCAGTACAAGCATAAAATTGGGTTTAACTAAATACCATCTTTGCCACCAGAGCCTTTCTGTTTTCGCAGTTCTGCCTGAGCGGCCGCCCAGTCTTTGCGATGCGCCACAAAATCTGCCTGCTGAAAAATTCGTACCGCACCCTCTACTTCATTGGGTGGGAATATTTTTTTCAATTCCGTTATCGCGCGCGCGAAGAAGAGCGGGTTGGGCAGAGGTGTATCCGTTTGCGGCAAGGCCAACTGGGATAGCTTGGAACCCGCCATAATATCCAAAACCGTTTGGGCGCCTGCCAATGCTTCACGATTACCCGAATAAAGCCCGCGGTTGAGGTGATCCAGCGTATTCGCGTACATGGTATCGCGCACCCAGCCAAGGACATTTCGAACCGTTTCTCTTGTCTGATCCCTGAGTTTTGCCCGGGCTTCTGCCTGGCAGGGCAGTGTTTGTAAAAATTCTTCGAGCGCCGGGGTGAATATTTCCGCCGTGTAAGCTTCTTTCAGTGAAGCCAGCCGCCGCGCCACTTCAAGCGTAGGCGGGGAAGATTCCGCCGCCACATGCCGGGCGGCCATTGCTTCAGGCGCAACAGAGGCCCATAGAAAAGCAGCGGTGGTTTTTATTTCGGCCTGCGGGAGTGGAGAAGTATTCTGGAAAGTCCGGGTGACATCATCCCTCAGTTGCAATAACGCCGATTTGATTTCTGCCGCGTGGTCTGTCATTTCTTTCCTTATTGGCTTGCCTGAGTATAGGCTTTTGCTGTTAAACAATTATTACGTATGAAAAAACTTTTCCCTCTCTTGTTTGTTATCGGTGCGGTGGCTGTATTACTGGGTTTAAGCGGCTGGCAGCTGCAGCGATTGCAGTGGAAAGAGGCCATGATCGCGCAATATAAACAGGCGCAGAAGCTGAAGCCGGTTCCCATAGCGAAGCTGGAGCCGATAGAGCCACAGGACGAATATCGTTTTGTGCGGGTAAAAGGGCATTGGTTGCCCTGGAAAGAACTGGACCTTGGCGGGCGGCGCTATTACGGCCAAACGGGTTACAATGTACTGACGCCCCTGAAAACGGCGGAAGGTAAAGTTTATCTTATCAATCGCGGCTGGGTGCCGATGAACCTGAAAGATCCTAAAACAAGGAAAGAAATTCTGCCTTCCGAAGAGGTTACGGTGACAGGTATGATCCGCCTTCCCCAAAAGCCCGGCCCGTTTACCCCGGCGAACCATCCCGAGAAAAACTTCTGGTTCGGGCTTGATATTCCGGCCATGGAAAAGGCTGCAGGGCTGAAATTAGAGCCTTTAAGCCTTGAAATTGTGGATCCGAAGGCGCCGCGCGAAATTTTTCCCGTGCCCGCAAATGGCGAAGTGGTGCTGCGCAATGATCATCTGGGTTATGCGATTACCTGGTTCCTGCTGGCGGTTGCGGCCGGTGTCATTGGCTGGCTAAGGCTCAAAAAAGCCTGATTTTTATGGAAAAATAATAAAACCGGCGCTGCAACCGTTTTTATTTTTAATCATGCTCCAGCGTAAGCTGAACCTGAATAGCTTAAGGAGCGGTTATGATACAGGATCGGCAACAAGAGGAAAATCTGGTTGGAGGATTAATGGTCATTCTCGGAATGATCATTGCCACAGGACTGGTTATCTTTTTCCTTAATTCACAGGGCCCAATTTCCCATCGTACGGTAGAAAATCTTCCCGCCGCCAGCAGTGTGAGGGACTAGCCATGAGCCTTACAACTATTTTACTCATCATTTTGATCCTGATGCTTGTAGGGGCGCTGCCTACCTGGCCGCATAGCCGTAACTGGGGGCCTTACCCCAGCGGCGGGCTTGGACTGCTTGTGGTGGTGCTTCTTATATTGATTCTGACAGGGGCCATCTAGAGGGCTTCCAAACACAGTTCTGCGGCTGTAACGGTTATTTCCGGCAGCCGCCGAACTTTCTTTTTCTTACACGATCGAAATATCGTCCGCAATCAGCTGGCCATAGGTAAACATCAATAACACGCCATTGCCTGCGCCTAAATCAACGTAGCTATGTGTTCCGTCGGTCACCGTATGGGCCAGTATATCGGCTGCGGTGTAATAGCCGGTTCCGTTGATATTACTGATTACGCGCAGAATGTCGCCGCCAACCTGACCGGCGCCCTGGAAGGGTAGAACCTGGTCCTGCCCGCTGCCGGAGGTCATCACAAAAATATCGTTGCCTGCACCGCCATAGAGATAGTCGGTGCCCGGTCCGCCCACGATAACGTCATTGCCGCCGTTGCCATAGATACTGTCGTTCCCCAGCCCGCCATAAATGGTATCGTTACCGGACTCGGTGGCTTCGTTAATCAGCGAGCCGCCAATCAGGGAGTCATTGCCGGAATTGCCATAAATAATGTCGCTGCCGCCGTTGCCGTAAATGATATCGTCGCTATCGGCGGTGTCGGTGAAGCTGGCGCCGCCCACCAGCGTATCGGCGCCATCATGGCCGAAAAGGGTGTCGTAACCCAGATGGCCGAAAATGCGGTTGGAGGCGCTGTTGCCGTGGATTTCGTTGCCATAAGGCGTGCCGATGGCATTTTCAATGGTAACGCCGGAGGCGATCCAGAATGTCTGGTTTGCCAGGTTGCTGACGGATGTTTCACGCAGATCGATAGTGCCGCCATCGGCAAAAGTGCTGGCGTCGATCGTGTCGTTGCCGCCCGCGTCCCAGAGAGTGAAAGTTTCAAAATCAAGCGCGGGATCGTAAGTGATATGGTAAGTGGTGTTGCCCACATTGCCGGCAGTATTGGCACCATAAAGATATTGCAAGGCGGCGATATCGCCAAGCTGCGGAGTCTGTGAGCCTGCTTCGGGCGTATTGGGGCCGGGCGTATAGGACATCACGGTGTAGTCGGTCTGATCAAGCGAACCGGGAAGAGTGGGGCTGCCCGCAAAGCCATGTTTAAGGCCCAGCGCATGGCCAATTTCGTGCATCAGGATAAGAAATGCCTGCGTATCTAAGGCAAAGCTGGGATCAAGATTATCATCGATAACGACATGCGCCTCGGCAATCTGATCGCCTGCGGTCGTCAGGTAGGTGTAGCCAGAGGCATCGGGCCCTAAAGCCGACAGATCGCCGTAACCAAAATCAAGATTAGCGCCAGCACCGGTGATTTTCGTAAAAGTGACGTTGGCGACGGTGGACCAGGCGGCCAATGCGAGCATGGTCGCGGCCTGCTGTGCGGGGGTGAGGGTCTGGGAGCCCGGATAGGATGTTCCAAAGCTGTAGGTGATAGTGGCTGGCTGACCGTTAGTGCCGGTCCAGCTGTATTCAATCAAGGCATCAATACTTGTATTGCCGGAAGGTGTGATCGCCATGGCATCTCTCCTTTTGCAGAGATGTACTTACACCTAAAGCGCTTCAATTGCCAGCCTGAGCCGGATTATATCATGAGAATGTCGCCTTCGGCGAGCTGGCCGTAAGTGTAGAGCAGCAGCGCTCCTTCCCCTGCACCGAAATCGATGTAAGTGTGGGTGCCGTCGCTGAAACTATGGGCCAGGACATCCGCGGCCGTGACAATGCCGCTGCCGTTAATATTGGTGGCGACTTTAAGCACATCGCCGCCCTGTTGTCCTGCGCCTGCAAAAAAGACCCAGTCAATTCCGCCGCCAGAGAGCATGACATAGTGATCATCGCCTGCGCCGCCATAAAGCATGTCATTCCCTGCAGAGCCCACCAAGGTATCGTTGCCGCCATTACCGCAAAGCGTATCGTTGCCCAGTCCGCCATAGAGGATATCATTGCCGTTTTCATTGGGATCAACTTCCTGCGCGCCGCCGATGATTTTATCATCGCCGGCATTGCCGTAGATAATATCATCGCCTGCGCCGCCAATCGCTGTGTCATTGCCATCATACGGATCTGCAAAGCTGGCGCCGCCGCAGATGGTATCGTTCCCTTCATGCCCGTCTATAGTATCGTTGCCCAGGTTGCCAAAAAGGCGATTGCCGGTGCTGTTGCCATCGATAATGTCTGTATAGATATCGCCCATCGCGTTTTCGATTTGTACGCCGGAAGCAATCCAGATGTTGTTGAGCAGGATATTGCTGTGATGGCCCAGACCATCGCGCAGGTCGATAGTGGACCCCCAGCCGTTACCGCTTGAATCGATCATATCCGTGCCGCCCGTATCCCATAAGGTGAGAGAGCCGGAAGTTGCGCTTGTATAATGATAGACCGTATCACCGGTGTTATGGGCGCGAATGCCGTAAAGATATTGGATTGCGGTAATATCACCAATCATAGGAGAGAGATTAAGGCGCATGGAAACCGTGCCTTCGGTGTAGGACATCACC
>WBZO01001091.1_pt1 | contig 46757 bp, 41 predicted proteins | sample 5204261 | NCBI WGS metagenome assembly WBZO01 (sample SAMN12412400, study PRJNA552823) | activated sludge metagenome | isolation source: activated sludge from anammox sidestream of wastewater treatment plant... | place: USA: North Carolina | collected 2017-09
CACGCCGCCTCGCCGAAACGAGCCAGTAGGGCGCCCATTACCAGGAAGCTGGCGCGCAGGTGGACCACCAGATCAGTGGGCGCCGCCGTGTCACTGACACCGTCGGCGCGCACCAGACAGCGATTCGTGCCGCTGAACCGGACAACCGCACCCAGCCGGCGCAGGATCTCCGCCATGAAGCCAACATCATCGATGCCGGGCATGTTCTCCAGGTAGACGTCGTCGGAGGTGAGCAGCGCGGCAGCCATCGCGGGCAACACCGCGTTCTTGGCGCCGCTCACCCGGACCTCCCCCCGCAGGGGAGCCCCGCCCTCGATGCGCAGGCCCTCCCGACCTGGGAGCTTGAGTGTATCCATCAGCGGCAGAATACCAGAAAGTGATGAGAGGCATGAGCGGTGGTGCCCAAGCCTCTCGGGTGGCGCACGCGCTCCGGATCGAGACGGTTACTCCGTAGAGCCCGGCATCCCACGGCGGCCGGAGCCGGCGCGCCGTGTATAGCGCTCGGCCACGCGCAGCCGCATCAGCGCCCGGCGCAGCGCTGCCTGTGTGGCAGCTACATCGATGTCATCCTCACGAGTCGCGAGCGACGACGCCGCTCGCTCCCGCGCGCCGCGTGCGCGGTCGATGTCAATCTCCTCGGCACGCTCGGCTACGTCGGCGATGATCGTCACGACGTTGTTGCGCACCTCCAGGAAACCTCCGGAAATGACCATGGTCAGTTCCTCGGTTCCGCGGCGGGCCCGCAGCTCACCGATACCAAGTGTGGTGAGCAGCGGCGTATGCGATGGCAGGATGCCGAGCTGCCCCTCGGAGCCAGGGGCAATCACGATATCCAGTCCGTCTTCGGACAGCACCGTTCGCTCCGGCGTAACGATATCCAGTTTGAGCGGCATAGTGGCCCCCGATCCGGCAGTGTGGCAGCCAGGGCAGTATCACGTGCCCGGGCCGCCGCGCCCCCGCGCTTAGCCGCCCGCGGCGATCTTCTCGGCCTGGGCAACCGCCTCTTCGATGGTGCCGGCCATGTAGAAGGCCTGCTCGGGCAGGTTGTCGTGCTTGCCCTCAAGGATCTCCTTGAACCCGCGCACGGTCTCACGGATGGAGACATAGCGGCCAGGAATGTTGGTGAACTGCTCGCCGACGAAGAACGGCTGTGTCAGGAAGCGCTGCATCTTCCGGGCACGCGCCACGGTGATCTTGTCCTCCTCCGTCAGCTCCTCGATACCGAGGATGGCGATGATGTCCTGCAGGTCCTTGTAGCGCTGCAACACCGCCTGCACACCACGGGCGACGTCGTAATGCTCCTGGCCGACGACGCGCGGGTCCAGCAGGCGGGAGAACGACACCAGTGGGTCCACCGCCGGGTACAGCCCCTGCTCCACCAGGCCACGGTCTAGCGCTACCTGCGAGTCCAGGTGACCGAAGGTGGTGGAAACGCCGGGGTCAGTATAGTCGTCGGCGGGAACGTAGATTGCCTGGAAGGAAGTGATGGAGCCCTTCTTGGTGGAGGTGATGCGCTCCTCAAGAATGCCCATCTCCGTCGCCAGCGTCGGCTGGTAACCCACGGCGGAAGGCATGCGGCCCAGCAGCGCCGACACTTCCATACCGGCCAGGGTGTAGCGGTAGATGTTGTCGATGAACAGGAGGACGTCGCGGCCCTCCATGTCGCGGAAGTACTCAGCGATGGTGAGGCCGGTGAGCGCCACGCGCAGGCGCACGCCCGGCGGCTCGTTCATCTGGCCGAAGACCAGCGCCACCTTGTCGATCACGCCTGAGTCGCGCATTTCGTGCCAGAGATCGTTGCCCTCGCGCGAGCGCTCTCCCACACCAGCGAACACCGAGTAGCCGGAATGCTCCGTGGCGATGTTCCGAATCAGCTCCTGGATCAGTACGGTCTTGCCGGTGCCGGCGCCGCCGAACAGTCCGACCTTGCCACCGCGGGCGAGCGGCGCCATCAGATCGATAACCTTGATGCCGGTCTCGAGAATCTGTGCTTCCGTGATCTGCTCGGCGAACTCCGGGGCCGGACGATGGATCGGCCAGTAGTCGTCGGCCTTGACCGGGTCATCCGAGTCGAGCGTCTTGCCTAACACGTTGAACAGCCGGCCGAGCGTGCCGCCGCCCACCGGGATGGCAATCGGGCGGCCGGTATCCACGGCGCGGGCGCCACGCGGCATGCCGTCAGTGCTGTCCATCGCCAGGCAACGCACCCAGTTGTTGCCGAGGTGCGATTGCACCTCGCTGACGACGACTTCCTCGGCGCCCCCATCCTTGGGAACGTGGATGTTGACCGCGTTGAAGAGCCCCGGGAGTCCGTCCGGCGGGAACTCCACGTCCACGACGGTGCCGATGATCTGGGCGACCTTGCCTTCTGCCATGTCCGCTTACCCCCAAGGCTCCTGCCGCCTGCGCCGGGTGATTCCGGCAGCCAGGCTGTCTAGCGTTCCATCCTTGCGTGTGCTTCGTCCAGCCACGCGTAGTCAAATTCAGTGAGGCTGTCCAGCACGACGCGGGCCCCCTCCAGGGCGAGATGCGCGGTGTACTCCGTCCGCACACCCACCACCGTCATTCCGGCTGCCCGCGCTGACTGTACCCCCTTGGGCGCATCCTCGATTGCCAAACAGTGCGCCGGTGCCACACCCAGCCGGGCCGCCGCCAGTGCATAAATCTCCGGGTCCGGCTTGCTGCGGGTCACCATATCTCCCGTCACCACCACCGTGAAGGCGTCCCGCAATCCTAATTGCCTGAGCGCCGTTTCTACCCACAGCGTCCGCGATGACGACGCCACTGCTAAGCGGATGCCCCGTTCCCTCAGACCGCCGACCAGCGCTGCCGCCCCCGGCGCCGGTACGGAGTGCCGGCGGTAGGATTCCAGGATTGCCTCATCGTATCCCCGCCGGTATTCGTCGAGCGTGCCTGGCAGGTTCAGCCGCGTGATTAGATCCGCCCAGGTGTATTCCAGCGTGGTGCCGAGATAGGCCCGGTACGCCTCCGCATCGATGCGCGCGCCGTGCGCGGCCAGCAGCTCGTTGACGACGACGTGATGAAGAGGCTCGCTGTCGAGCAACACGCCATCCATGTCAAAGACAACGGCCTCGATCACGCTAGCCTTCCAGAGCCGCCACACCGCCGACAATGTCCAGCAACTCCTTGGTGATCTGCTCCTGGCGCGCCTTGTTCATCACCAGCGTCAGCGACGAAATCATATCCTTGGCGGCATCCGTCGCGTTCTTCATCGCCACCATCCGCGCCGACTGCTCGCTGGCCGAGTTCTCCAGGATTGCCTCGTATACCTGCATCTCGACATAGCGGGGCAGCAGCTCCTCCAGTACCGCCTGTGGCGACGGCTCGTAGATGTAGTCGACCTCCAGCACGCGGCCGACCTTCTTTACCTCACCGGAGCCGAGCGCGTCTTCCTGCTCATCCGGGCGCACTGGCAACAACTGGCGGACGACCGGCCGCTGCACCGCGGTATTGACGAAGTTGGCGAACACCAGGAAGACGCGGTCCACGCGGTCGTTGAGGAACTCCTCCATCGCGATTCGTGCGATCGGCAGCGTGTCGCCAGGGGTAGGATAGTCACCCAGGTCGACGAACTCGGCGATGATATTGAAGCGCAGCCGGTGGAAGAAGTCGCGGCCCTTTTTGCCGGCAGCCACGATGCTCACGGGGCCGCTCTGCTCCAACGCCAGCTGGCCGCCGCGCCGGTTGAGGTTGCCGGGCAGGCCGCCGGACAGACCACGGTTCGGCGTGACGTGAATGATCAGCGTGCGGTCCGTCTCGCGCTGTATCAGCAACGGATGCACCGGGTTGCCCTCGACGTCCGCTGACTGCCGGGAAAGGTTGCCGAGCACGTGCCGCATGCGATCTGCATAAGGCCGCGCGGCCGTTGCCCGCTGCTGGGCACGGCGCATCTTGGATGCTGCAACCAACTGCAGGGCGTTGGTGATCTTGGCCGTGTTTTGCACGGACTTGATCCGCCGCCGGATCTCACGCACGCTCGCCATGGGGCGCCCTCCGAGCGCCGGCTACCGCGCGGCAGCGGGTTGGAAGCGCATAATTGTTGCGCCACCCGCCCGCCACGCCGTATCGCCGGTCCTAGTACGGAACCGAGGTCTTGAACTCCTGGATTGCGGCGTTCAGCTGCTTGCCCAGGTCGTCAGAGATGATCTTCTCGGTCACAATCGCGCGGCCGATCTCCGGGTGGTTGCTGGTCATGAACTCGTGGAAGGCGCTCTCAAACGCCCGTACTTTCTCTACCGGCACGTCATCAAGATGGCCGTTCGAGAGGGCATAGAGGATCGCTACTTCCTGCGTCACCGGCAGCGGCTGGAACTGCGGCTGCTTGAGCACCTCCACCGCCCGGCGGCCGCGCTCAATCTGGCGGCGGGTGGCAGCGTCCAGGTCGCTGGTGCCAAACTGGGCGAAGGCTTGCAGCTCGCGGTACTGCGACATATCGAGGCGCAGGCGGCCGGCTACCTGGCGCATCGCGCGAATCTGGGCAGAGCCGCCGACGCGCGACACGGAGATACCGGCGTTTACCGCGGGTCGCTGGCCGGCGTTGAACAGGTCAGACTCCAGGTAGATCTGGCCGTCGGTGATGGAGATGACGTTAGTAGGGATGTACGCCGACACGTCGTTGGCCTGCGTCTCGATGATCGGCAAGGCGGTCAGCGAGCCGCCGCCGAACTCCGGCGCCAGCTTGGCAGCACGCTCCAGCAGACGGGAGTGCAGGTAGAAGACGTCGCCGGGGTAAGCCTCGCGACCGGGCGGGCGGCGCAGCAACAGCGACAGCTGGCGGTAGGCCCAGGCGTGCTTGGAGAGGTCGTCATAGACGATCAGAGCGTCGCGGCCCTGCTCCATGAAGTCCTCGCCCATCGAGCAGCCGGCGTACGGCGCCAGGTACTGCAGCGCGGCCGACTCCGAGGCGGAGGCGGTGACGATGATGGTATGCTCCATCGCCCCGGCCTCTTCCAGCGCGCCCACGATCTGCGCCACCTTTGCGGCCTTCTGGCCGATGGCGACGTAGATGCAGACCAGGTCACCGCCCTTCTGGTTGATGATCGTATCGATGGCGATGGCGGTCTTGCCGGTGGAGCGGTCGCCGATGATCAGCTCGCGCTGGCCGCGGCCGATGGCGGTCATGGCATCAATCGCCTTGATGCCGGTGTACATCGGCGTGTTGACCGACTTGCGTGCCACCACGTTCGGGGCGATGCGTTCGACCGGGCGGCTCTTGTTGGTCAGAATCGGGCCCTTGCCGTCCACCGGCTGGCCGAGCGGGTTGACGACGCGGCCGATCAGCGCCTCGCCAACCGGCACCTCGATGACGCGGCCGGTGGTGCGCACCTCGGCGCCCTCGGTGATGCCCTCATAGTCACCGAGCACCACCGCCGCCACGGCGTCTTCTTCCAGGTTCATCGCGATGCCGTAGACGCTGGAGCCGCTCGGCTGCGGAAACTCCAGCAGCTCGGAGACGAGCGCGCCTGACAGACCGTTGATGCGGGCGATGCCGTCGCCGGCTTCCACCACGGTGCCGACACCGACGCTCTGCGTCTGCGCGCCGAACTTCTCAATCTGCTCTCGCAGGATGCTTGCGATCTCTTCGGTGCGTACAGGCACGTTCTCTTCAACCCCCACTCGGCACAATGACCGGGTCTGGTCCTCGTACTTGACTTACCGGGCCTCGCCCGCCAGCGCACGGCGCAACTGCAGCAGGCGGGTGCGCGTGCTGCCGTCAATCAGGCGGTCACCCACGCGGGCCACCATCCCGCCGATGATCGCCGGGTCAACATGTGAGCGGATGCGCACTTCGCGCGCGCCGGTGATTTCTTGCAGCCGGCGTTCGATGGCCTGCCGCTCGCCGTCGGATACGGGTACTGCCGTCGTTACTTCGGCGATGGCGATGCCATGCTCCGCGTTGTACAGCCGGTCGAACTCCCCTGCAACCTGGCCGGCCAGGTGCAGCCGGCCGCGCTGCAGCATCAGCAGCGCCAGATTCTTCGCCAGCGGCGCGACATCGAGCGCCCGCTCAATCAACCGGCGCTTGCTGTCTTCATCCACACGCAGGCTGGCCAGATATGGTCCGGCCGCCGGATCGTCAACCAGCTGGACGATACTGGCGAGGTCGGACTGCCACTGCGCGTAGGTCCCGTGGTCACGGGCGATGCCGAACGCGGCCTCGGCGTAACGCCGGGCGGCGGTGCTGGCACCGGACCCGCTGGTCGAGCCGGCCATGCTGGTCTCTCCCCTTGCGCTGCTAGCGGCTGGAGGCGCCGTTGGAGCCCATGCCGGACTCGGACAGCACATCCTGAATCAGACGTTGATGCGCGGTGCGATCCAGCGATTGGTTGATGACCTTCTCCGCGGCGGTGACGGTGATGTCCGCGAACTCGCGGCGCAGTGTGGCCACTGCGTTGTCACGTTCCAGCTGGATATCCGCCAGTGCGCGGGCACGTAGCTGCTCTACTTCGGCAGTGGCACGCTCGCGGGCCTCCGCCTCTATACGGCTGGCGATGCCCTGAGCGGCCTCCACCAGCCGGCGGCTCTCCTGGCGCCCCTCTTCGATCTTGGCCTGCACGTCTCGCTCGGCATTGACCGCCTGCGCCTGCATCCGGTCGGCGGTCTCAAGCGATTCCTGGATGCGCTGGCGGCGCTCGTCCAGCATCTTCTGGACCGGCGGCAGGACGAATTTCCACAGGATGAACAGCAGAATGCCGAAGTTGACAAACTGCGCGACGATGCCCGGCAGATTCAGTCCGAGTTTATCCACGTAAGTGCCCCTACCCGGTCCCGCTGCTCGCGTCACCAGATCCGTGCCTGCGCCACGAAAGCGGTCGTCCCGCTCCTTGCACCAACCCTCCCCGGCGCAGGCGGCTCGGCCAACGCCGGGGTGCGGGAACGTGCAGAGCGTGGTGATGGGACTCTGTGCTCGTGGCGATCCGCGGCGCGGACGCCTAGAACACGAAGCCGATCATGATGGCAACGACGAGGGCGTAAATCGCGATCGCCTCGGCGAACGCCACGCCCAGAATCATATTGGTCTGGATGGCCGGCTGTGCCTCCGGGTTGCGGCCAAGAGCCTCCAGCGCGTTACCCACGATCCGAGCAATGGCCATCGCAGGGCCGAAGCCGCCAACGGCCATCGCCAGGGCCGCCGCCAGCACCTTCGCGTCATCCTTGCCAGTGAACCAGGCCAGGACCGAGAACACCGTATCCATTTCCACCGAGACTGCCTCCTCTGCGGTCTGTCCCGCACCCCCGTTGCGGCGGGGAGTGTGCTATCCGGCCCTGTGGCCGGTCCCTACGCGTGCGCCGGGCTGTGCGCCCCGGCCTCGTGATGCTCTTCCTTGCTGTGGCCGTGGCCTCCGCCGTGATCGTCGTGGTCACCATGGGATGCGACCGCCATCACCCCGAAGACCGTGGTGAGCATGGCAAAAACGAATCCCTGGATCAAACCAACGAAGATCTCGAGCGCGTAGAACGCGTCCACCAGGATAAAGGGCATCAGGAAGCTCATCATGAACAACAGGATCTCGCCCGCGAAAATGTTGCCAAACAGACGGAAGGTAAAGCTGATGATGCGGGAGAGCTCCGAGATAAACTCGAGAATACCAACGAAGATGTCGATCAATCCGTTGACGATATCGCCCTTGAGCAGGCGCTTGAAGTTGAAGAACTTGGAGCCGTAGCCAAACAAGCCCAGCGCCGTGATACCCCAGAACTCGACGAAGATGGCGGACCACAAGGCATAGGCCAGTGGCGCATTGATGTCCGAGTTGACGCCGCGCAGGAATGGCGCGATGAAACCGTAGGTCTCGTCCTCATGGAGCGGGCCACGGTCAATCGGATGCTCTTCCTCTTCCGCGAGCAGGCCACCGGTGGCGCCGTGCCCCGTGGCCTGGCTGTGGTCGGTGGAGGTTGTGTCGCGGCCAAGCTTGTGCGCCAGCTCCTTGTTCAGGACCGCCATCGCATCGGTGTACTTCGTGCCAGCGGGGATCTCCACCTCGATGAACTTGGTGTCCGCGAACATCGGCACCAACGTCACGCCGGACTTCTTCATTACCCAGCCGTGATGCTTTTCGGTGGTCTCGAAGGCGCCGCCGGGATGCTCCTGCTCCAGTTCTGCCACTTCGTGGGCGAAGTGCTCCTGGATGTCCTCGGTCAGGCCGATGTGGTTGTACACCGGTGTCAGGGCTGACCAGTTGCAGAGGACGATATACAAGAACAGGATGAAGACAACCGGAAAAAACCGGCGACCATTCTTCTCGCCGGCTGCGTTATAGACGATGCTGCCGAACGCCTCCATCGCCGCTTCCAGGACGTTCTGAAAGCCGCGCGGCACAATCGAGAGCCTGCGCGTGCCGAGAATGCAGACGAGGGCGATGATCGCAATCATCAGCCAGGCGGTGAAGATGGTATTGGTGACCGTGAAGGGGCCAATGGTGAACAGCTTCTCAGGGGCGATCTCGATCACGGGCTGTGGCAGCTTGAAGAACAAGAAGCCCACGATCATGAACGCGAGAACACCGAGGCCGATGATGAGTGGCTTCGCCTTCACAGATCCCCCTCCGGCCTGCCGCCTCGCCGGGGCTTGAGCAGGCGTTCGGTCAGCGTGCGATAGCCGCCGACAAGCGCGGCAGCGAGACCAAGGAACGTACCAATTAGGGCAAAGATCGGAGTTGTGTCAAAGCGCCCATCAAGCCAGCGCCCGGCCAGCACACCCAGGACGATACACGTCGCGAAGTACCAGCCGATGCCCAGCAGCCACGCGGCCGGTGTCACCCACGACATGGCGCCCTCCCCTCGTTTCGGGGCGCGCTAACTTTGAGAAATATAGAACAAGTAGATACGTGGGTCAAGCAAGCTGCCATCCGCCCGGCGCATCCGCGTGAGCCGGTCTCGGATGGATTATGTGGCAATGCTGAGATAGATGCGACCGATAGTTGCCGCCCCGCTCCGGCCGAGGTTGCCGCGGCTAGCTCTTGCGGCGGTCGAAGTCGTCGAGGTCGAGACTCTCGATGAAGTCGCGGAAGGCAGACATCCGCTCCAGTTCTTCCTCGCGCACCCGGGGACCGTTGCCCTCCGCCGGCCGTTCGGCGTCGTCCTGCTGATTGAGGAACACACCGGCCTTCTCCAGCACGACGTCTTCGGCGTAGATGGGCACGTGAGCGCGCACCGCCAGCGCGATCGCGTCGCTGGGACGCGAATCGACCTCTAGTGAGCGCCCGTTGACGTCCAGGACGATGCGGGCATAGAAGGTATCGTTGGCGAGATCATTGACGACGACGCTGGTGACACGGGCGCCCAGGGTATCGATCACGGTGCGCAACAGGTCATGCGTGAGCGGTCGGACGATGTTGACTTCCTGCAGGCGCACGGCGATGGCTTCGGCCTCGTTGGGACCGATCCAAATGGGCAGGTACCGTTCGGCGTCCTTCTCTTTGAGAATGACCACGCGCTGATAGTTCATCAAGGAAACCCTGATGCTCTCGATGGTCAGTTCGATCACAGCCGTACCTCCCGGCCACCGCCGGCCCCTACCGAAATCATAGGGGCGCCCCTGTGGCCCGTCAACGAAACGGCTCGCCGGCGGCAGACTCGCTGCCCGGTCGTACCCGACGTTGCGGCCACCGGCCAATCACCGCCACCGCTGCTACGACCGGCGCAAACCCCAACAGGACGCCAGGTACACCGAACCGATCGGCGCAGGCGCCCGCCACCAGCAGCAACACCAGCGACGCGGCGTTTGCCAGCAACATCTGCGTGCCCAGATACCGGCCACGCATGGCGGCCGGCGCCCGCTCGTGAATGATCGTCTGCGCCGGCGCGTTGATCAGCGCATAGAAAAATCCCATCGGCACGGCGAATAGCATTGTCACGACCACCAACACTGACAGGTTGAGGGTGGCAAATCGCGGACGCTCGCTCCCCAGTCCGTCGATCCATTGTTGCGCCCCTGCCTGCTCCAAGAACTCTCCCACTACATCGACCGACGCCAGCGCCAGCAGCGCTGCCGCCGCGCCGGCCAAACCGATGGTGACGATCGCCTCCTTCTCCAGGTAGCGGCCGATTGTACCGAGCGCGCGTAACCCCAGCACCGCGCCGATTCCCACCGGCGCGAACACGAAGACGGCGTTGTCCGCCGCCACATCAAGGACGTCGTGGACAAAGCGCGGCACCAGCAGCCCGAACAGCATGGCCAGGCTGGCGCTCACGGTGAGCTGCGCCAGCGCCACCTGCCCGGCGCGGTCGGCACGCAACGCGCGCAACACGTCGTCGATGTCGGTTGCCAGCTCCCGCGCAATCACCAGCGGACGGAATGGCTGCCGGCGGCGCTCCGGTTCGAATCCGCGCGGCAGCGCCGCCACCAGCAGCGCCGCCACCAGGTACAGCGCCGCCATCAGGCCAAAGTACAAATCCGGTCCGCCGGTCTTCAGCAGGGCCGGCGCCAGCACCACCAGCCCGAGGAACTGCGAGCCGGTTAGTGTGAGCTGAAACAGGGTGTTGGCGTTGATCAACCGTTCGCGCGGGACCAGCGCGGGGATCGTGGCGGACTCGGCTGGCGTAAAGAACTGGCCGGTGGCCGAGAAGACCAGTGTCAGCAGGAAGAGGGCGGGCACCCAGTGACCGGCCAGCATGAATAGCAGCGCAAACACTGATCGCGCCAGGTTGGCGGCAATCATCACGGTGCGCTTGTGCCAGCGGTCTACCAGCACGCCGGCCGGGATGCTAAACAACACCGACGGCAGCATGAATGCCAGGACCAGCAACGAACCGTTGACGCTGGAAGTGCTGCGCTCCGTTACTAGCACCAGGAGCACCAGCATCAGCCCGTTTTGCGCGGTCTGCGACAGCAACTGCGCGCCCCACAGACGCAGGAATCCGGGGTTTGCCAGCACGGAGCCAGCTGGCGCAGGTGCGCTCACGGTCTCGGGCTCCTCGGCGCAGTCAAGACGCCGGGGCACGGTTGCCAAGCATCCACGCTCAGTACCCTGGCGGCGCGGCGGCCGGCGGCTCTGGCAGCACCCGGCCGCGGCTGACAAATGACTTCATTCGTTTCTCCAGCTCGCGCCGCTCCAGCATGACCAGCCTGCCGCAGCGCAGGCACTTCACGCGGATGTCCGCGCCCAGCCGGACGATCTGCCAGTCCGCACCGCCGCACGGGTGTGCCTTGCGCATCCGCACGACATCATCCATCAGGAACTCAACCGGACCGGCCATCGCCGCCCGCTCCCCCGCCCCGCGCACTTCAATCCAGCGCAGCATTGATCTCCAGGCGGAATCGGTCTGCTGCCTGCCGCGCTGCACTGCCGATGTCGCCACCGTCGCCGGCATACAGCACCTGGCGCGAGGCGTTGACCAGCACACCGCCGCCTCGGCTATCAGCGGCGGCGCGGACCGCGGCGGTATCGCCACCCTGCGCGCCCAGACCTGGCATCAGCAGCAGCATCTCCGGGCATATCGCCCGCAGACGGGCGGCGTCCTTTGGATAAGTGACACCAGCCACCAGACCGATATTGCCGTGGACGTTCCAGCCGTGCGCCTGCTCTGCCATTACTTCGTACAACGGCCGTCCACCGCCACCCGTGACGACGGTCAGATCCTGAAAATCCCGCGCGCCAGGATTCGAGCCGCGACACCAGATGAACACGCCCCGCTCGGCGCGCCGGACAAACGGCTCAACCGTGTCCGCGCCGCCCCAAGCGTTGATCGTGATGGCGTCGAACCCCCACACGTCGAACAGCGCACGGGCGTATGCCTCGGCGGTATTGCCGATATCACCGCGCTTGGCGTCGCCCAGCACCGGCACACCAGCCGGTATCGCCTCGAGCGTCTGCTCCAGCACGTGGTAGCCGTCACGCCCCAGTGCCTCGAAGAAGGCGAGGTTGGGCTTGTAGCAGCAGACGAGATCCGCCGTCGATTCAATCACGGTTCGCAGGTAGCGTTCGGCGGCGATACCGCCCATGCGCGCTGGGTCGGGGTCGAGCCCCACACACAGAAACGAGCGGTTTCGCTCGGCCGCCGCCTGCCACTTCTCCCGGAACGTCATGTCGCTGCCTGCCTCCGCACCCCGCGCCCACAGTGTACGGGATGCCTCCCACCTCCCGGCACTCCACCCGTTGCCCAAGCGGACGCACGCCCGTATGCTCGGCCCATGCGAATCGATGTAGCACTTACACCGGGAATGCTGGAGCACGCGGGCACGCGCCTGTGCGTGGTGGTGGATGCGCTGCGCGCCACTTCATCGATGGTGACCATGCTGGCGCGCGGTGTACAGGAGATCGCAGTCGCCGGCAGCATCGCCGAAGCGCGGGAGCTGAAGGCGCGCATGCCGGAGCGGCTGCTGTGCGGCGAGTCCGGCGGGTTGCCCCCGGCTGGGTTCGATTATGGTAACTCCCCCAGTGAGTTCGCCGAGGCGGAACTGAACGGTCGCACGGCGATTATGGCCACCAGCAACGGCACCCGCGCGTTGCTGGCCACCGCGGCGGCGCCGCTGACGCTCACGGGCAGCCTGCTCAATCGCGCCACGGCCGCGCGTGTGGCCGGAACCGTTGCGGAACAGCAAAGCTGGGATATCGCATTCGTCTGCGCGGGCAACGCGCTGGGCACGGCGTTCAGCCTGGAGGACACCGCTGTCTGCGGTGCGATCATCGAGCAGATCGTGGCCAACCGGCCGGTTGCGATTGATGACGTCGTGCTGACCGACACGGCGATGGCCGCCTACCGGCTCTGGCGATCCTTCACCGCGCCACGCGCCGTTGTCGGCGAGCCGGTCCACGGCCAGCAACTCACCAAGCTGGGGCTGGCCAAGGACCTGGACTTCTGCGCGCAGCTCGACCGGTACGACGTCGCTCCACGGCTTTGCCGCAACGACGACGGGCTGATGGTCATCCGGGCAGGGTAGCGCCGAGGCTGGATTACGGACGTCCCGCGCGTCCGGTAGCCGGTGGGGGTGGCAGCCCCGGCGGTGGTACGGGGACTCGGGCAGGCGCACCGGCGCGGACAGGCACCGGCAGCGGCGCGTTGGCGGGCGGGACCGGCGACACGAAGGTAGTCTCGCTGCTCGCCTGCCGAGCGATGCGCAACAGCGCGGGCGGCAGTACGCCAGCCGGTGGCATCGGCGTACGGCCAATGGCCAGCGGCGGGCCTTGCCGCCGGTCGCCGGCCTCACGTACCACGGCAGGCGCTGGGCGCAGCGGTCCGGCGACCGCAGAGGTAGTGACCACCAGCGCCGCGCTCCAGGCGGTGCACGTGAAGCCGGTGCAGGCGCGCACGTGCACATAGTACGTCGTATTCGGCGTCGCCGGCATCAACGTCCACGAGGTCGTTGCTGCAGGTAAACGGACCGTCGTGTAGGCGGCTGGGGACGAGCGCGTCCAGGCGATATCATAGGCGGTCTCGCTGGACGCGTTGTCATTCCAGATGACATCCACACTGGTGCTCGTCACTGCACTCACATCGAGTCCGGACGGCGGCGCCGGAGGAACCACGTTCGTGATCGCCACCGCGCCGGACCAGGCGGAGCAATTCACACCCGTGCAAGCGCGCACATGGTAGTAGCAGGACTCGCCTGCCACGGCGCTTGTATGGCTCCAGGCCGTTGTGCCGGCAGGCAGCGAGACAAACGTATAGCTGATCGGAGCGGAGATCGTGTAGGCGATCTGGTAGTCAGATTCGGCCGTCGCCACGTCATCCCACAGCAGTGGCACGGCGCCGCCGGTGAGGCTGCCCGCGCGGACATTCGCCGGCGCCGCCGGAGTGTCCGCCGCCGTCGCCACCACGCCCGGTGTCCAGGCCGAGCAGACGGTGCCGGCACATGCGCGTACGTGGTAGAAGTACGTTGCTCCCACGGTCACGCCGGTGTGTGACCACGCGATAGAACCGGCGGGCAGGTTGACGAAGGCGTAGGCCACGGGTGCTGCTGGTGTCCACGCGACCTGAATCGCTGTCTCGAACGACGAGGTGTCCGTCCAACCGATATCGATCTGTGCCGGCGACGAGGCAACCGTGTGCAGTCCTCCAGGGAGGGCTGGGCTCTCTCCGGGCGTGAATGCGATGCCGCCAGACCACGCCGAACAACCGGCAGCCCCACACGCGCGGACATGCGCGTAGTACGTCACGCCTGCCGTCAATGCAGCCAGCGTGTAGCTGGTGTCGTTGGCAGAGCGGTTGACGGTCACGTAGTTCAGCGGGCTGGATCGGGTCCAGACCAGCTGCATGGAGGTGTAGTAGGCGAGCAGATCCCAAGCAAGCTGGACCGAGCTGCTGCTGCTGCTCACTAGGCGTAGGTTCTGCGGGACGGGCGGAACCGCGCCAAGGCCGGTAACCACCTCCAGCCGCTGGATATCGGGCTGTCCGATCATATCCCGCCAAACGGGGATATAGACGCGGCCGTCAGCACCCGTCGCCGGCCGGGGGTCCATCCTATTTTGATCGGTGCTGGTGTAGCGCCACCAGATGCGCGTCCCGGTCACTCCGTCTACAGCGTGGATTGCGCCGCCGGCGTTCCACAGAATCGTGCCATCGGCGCCGATAACCGGTGTGGTTCGATAGGCAGGCCACGAAGCGATTGCAGCAAAGCGCCATTTCATCGTGCCGTTCGGGTTGATGGCATACAGGGTGCCGCAGGCAATATAGATGGTGCCATCGCCGCCGATGGTTGGGGCAAAGGGAAGCGCGCACTCGTCTCCCGGCTGCGGCGTGAACGTCCAACGGTGGGTGCCATCTGCGTTGAAGGCGACCAGGGCATCGGGCGGCATGATGTACACGGCGCTGTCCGGGCCGGCGATGGGCGATTGGTCGAACTGCGTCGTCGGGAACTGGTGACTCCATGCACGCTGCCCATCCGGCTCGTAGGCCACCAGCAACCCCGAGGCGTCCGTCACGTAGATGCGGCCGTTGGGGGCCAGCGCTGGCGTTGCGGTGATGGTGGAGACCGATGGGGAGTCCGCCCACCGCAGCGTGCCGTCCGCGTTGAGGGCGTGCAGGGACGTGTTCAACGCTCCCAGGTAGATGATCCCACCGGCTGTTACCGCTGCGGTTGCGGGATGCTCGCTGACGAAGACCTGGCTGCTCGCATTGGGCAAGTAAACCCAGCGCTGTGTGCCGTTCGCGTTGATGGCATACAGCTTCTCCACGCCGATGCAGCCGATCTGGCAGCCGGACTGGTACGTCACGCCATGGACAAGGATGCCGCCGTCGGGCAGCAGCGCCGGGCGTGAGCTGCCCGGAACGATATCCAGAGACAAACGCCTGTTGAGCGCCCCATTGGGGCTTATCGACGACAGCGATCCGCTGCTGTCGTAGTGTGCCCGGCCGGCGCCGATGTACACGGTACCGTCCGGCGCAACGAGAGGTGGTCCCGGGATGCCCGGCAGGTCCCACGATTGCGTGGCCACTTGACCAGCCCGAGCGACCCGCGCGTCACCGGCAACACGAACGGTGAGCCACACCAGCGCGAGCGCAACGAACGTCAGTCGCGTGAGCCTCTGCATCGCCCGTGTCTCCCCGGTCTGGCACGGTTGGCCCTGCCAGCGCCTCACGCGCGCATGCTACCGTGCGACCGTCCGCATGGTCGTACGGCTCACTCATATTTCGCTGACATGTGCGTGCGAGCCGGATAGGACCATAACGCGCAGGCGTTGCTGTTCAGTTGACGCGCTTGGCCAGGCCCGCCCAGTATGTATCGCGCAGCACAAACTTCTGAAGCTTGCCGGTGGCCGTGCGGGGCAGGCTGTCGATGAACTCCACGGAGGTCGGCGCCTTAAAGTGAGCCATGCGGGCGCGGCAGTGGGCGATGATCTCCGCTTCGGTAGCGGTCTGCCCGGCGCGCAACACCACCAGTGCCTTGGGCGTCTCTCCCCATCGCTCGCTCGGTACGCCGATGACGGCGCACTCCAGCACGGCCGGGTGCTGGTAAAGCACGTCTTCCACCTCGATGGAGGAGATATTCTCTCCGCCGGAGATAATCACATCCTTCTTGCGGTCGACGATGTTGATAGTGCGCTCGCTATCCCAGGTCGCCAGATCTCCCGTGTGAAACCAGCCGTTGATGATGACCTTGTCCGTCTCCTCTGGTTGCCGCCAGTAGCCTTTGAGGATGACGTTACCGCGCGCCACCACCTCGCCAATGCTCTGGTCGTCCATCGGCACGGGATGGTCCTCATCATCGACGACCCTCAGGTCCACGCCGATCATCTCCATGCCGGCGCGGTCCTGGATACGAATGCGCTCAGATTCTTCGTAACCCTCCTGATGGGGCTTGAGGCGCGAGACAGTGAGGAAGGGGGAGGTCTCTGTCAGCCCATAGACCTGGATGAACCCCCAGCCAAGCTCGTCCTGCAGCTGCTTGATATAGGCGGCGGGCGGCGGCGCCCCAGCCACAATCAGCCGTGGCGATGTGGCAATGCGGTGCTGCTCCTTGTCAGGATGGTTGAGGATCGTTGACAGCACGGCTGGAGCCATACAGGCGATGGTGACGCTATGCCGCGCCATCAGCCGGAAGATGTCACCACCATCGATCTTGCGCAGCACGACGTGACGGCCGCCCATGGCGGTGATGGCAAAGGGGGAACCCCAGCCGTTGGCGTGAAACATGGGCAACGTATGGAGGATGGTGTCCTGGTCGGTGATACCCAGGTGCATGATGAAGTTCAGCGCGTTGGCGTAGAGGTTACGGTGCGTCATCATCACGCCTTTGGGTCGCGCGGTGGTGCCAGAGGTATAGTTGAGCGTCGCCAGGTCGTTCTCGTCCAGACCGGGGGTTTCCGGCGCATCGGTGGACGCGGCGGCCAGCAGTGCATCGTAGTCCTGCCAGCCCGGCCGCATCACGTCGCCCGCGTATGACCAGGCGATGAAGTGCTTGACACCGGCCAGCTCACCTCGGATTTGCTCGGCTATTGGGAACAGCTCGCTATCGGTGATGAAGGCCACGGCCTCGGCGTGGTTGATGATGTACGTGAAGTCCGAGGGAACCAGCCGGTAGTTGAGCGGCACCAGCACGGCGCCGATGGCGGTGACGCCGTAGAAGCACTCAAGGAAGCGGTAATCGTTCGGCGCCAGCAGCACCACGCGGTCGCCCTTACCCACCCCCAGCGCCGCTAGCGCGTTCGCCAGCCGGTTGACCCGCTCCTGAAACCGGCCGTAGGTCAGACGCACATCGCCATCGATGATCGCTTCCCGATCCGGGTACAGTTGCACCGCCCGGCGCAGGAAGTCGGAAACCAGCATCGGCACTTCCACGGTGATACCTCCCCATTGGCTACACGCGTGGAACGAGGATAGGACGGCGCGGGTGAGGGGGGAAGAGCGCCGGCATGACGGCGGGCCCGGCTGGGCTGCCCGCCTACAGATCCCGTTCCAGTGCGCTCAACTCCTGGCGGGTCGGATCCTGGCGGCCATAACGCGCGGCGGCAAAGCGATCGCTGAGGGTTGCGGCGCTGGGACGGGCCAGCGTCTCGGTCAGCACCGGTGCAAACTCGTGCGGCGTGGCAGCGGCCGGCCGGGGCCGGCCGGCATCCTCGGCGCGGCGCAGCGCACGCAGGTACAGCCGCCGCACGCGGAGGATTCCATCTGGTAAGTCCGGCTCCTGTTCACCCGGACCGCGCCGGAACCGCCCGAGCAGGGCATTCGCCAGCGCCCCCAGGTCCGCGCCGAGACCGCCCTCGCGCAACGCCTCGCGCTGCTCATCGTCGTCCTGTGCGCGGGCGGGACGGCGCAGCCGCCGGTAAGCCCACCACAACACGGCGCCGATCACCGCCAGCACGGCCAGCAGGAAGATGGCTTTACCCAAGAAGACCAGAATCGCCGCCGGACCACCACGCTCAGCGTTGCGGTTGACCTGTTCTGCCCCCTCGGTGGCGATGCGGTTGAGCTGCGGCCACTCCAGCGGCCGGCCGCCGGTGATCAGGCGTAGCAGCCAGGTAATGAGAACGGCGAATGGGAAGGCGATCACCAGGATGACCAGATCCATTAGCCGCAACAACAACAGCCCCAGTGGCGCCAGCGCCCGGTTGATGGCGCCGATCGGGAACAGCCCTACCAGCGCGCTCAGCACCGCCAGCGCGCCCACCGTACCACCCAACGTCACCAGCCACGGGCCACGCAGGGTGATGCCCGCCGCGGCATCGCCACGGGAGAGATGCACCAGGGCCAGCGTGAACAGCCCGGTCATGAAGTACGGAAGCGCTCCGGCATTGATGGTGCCGGCGGCATCGCTGCCTTGCCCAAACATCAGCAGCACGACCACCAGTGGCAGTCCCACGCTGTAGGAGAGCAGTGCCCGCTGCTGAGTGATCTCCCGTTGCGCCACCGCCGCGCCACGCAGCCAGGCAGCGCCGGTCAGCAACAGCGCCCACACGGCCGGCCAGCGGGTGCTAAGAAACGCTTCAGGATCGTTCAGCAGCGGCCGCAGCCAGCCCAGGTACAGGGGGATGCCCTCGTACGCCAGCCCGCCGAGGAACAGCAGGCCGGCCACGGTCAGCACCATCGCTGCCACGATCACGACCATGGCACTGACATCGAAGCGCAACAGCAGCTTCACAAGGTAGAAGCCGCCGAAGATCGCGAGCGGCATGATGAAGAGCGGCGGGCCGTTTCCCCCGGCCGCATCAGCCAGCAACGCGGCAGCCATGGCCAGCAGGATCGCCTCCCCCAGGAGCAGGCTCCAGTCTGCCAGCCGCCGAATCATCGCGTCACGCCTCCCGCCGTCATTCTGGCACGGTCCTGCCGATCACACGCCAGGCGGGCGCGCCCACGGACTGACCGGCTCTGCCGTCACCCGCGCCGCCGGGGCTGCGCCCGTTGGCGGTGGTACCGCCGGCGTGCCCTTGGCAGCCCAACCGTGCTCCAGCGCACGCATGGCCGTTGAAAGATCATGGACATGCACACCAGCCAGCGCGGGCACGTCGTCATCGGCCACCCACAGCAACGTCACCGGATAGCCCCTTCGCGCCAGCCGCTCCAGCCGCGCCCCGAGACCGTCAGGCAGGTAGGCCGCGACCGTCACAATCGTCGCGCCGGCGGGCAGCTTCCGTACTGTCTCCTCGATCACGCCTTCCAGCGGCGCAATGGTAAACGGTGAAACCATTGCCAACGATTCCAGGATGCGGGTCAACTGCTCAGGATCCCGTCCCGGGGCGATGCTGATCGGCCGGTCGGCGCCGGGATAGCTGCTGTTCGCGATCAATCCGACGGAGTACCGCTGCTGCTCGCCCCAAGCCGCCACCGAGCCGGCGACGGTGATGGCCGATTCCAGCCGCACGGGGTCGTACCCCTCCCAGGAGAAGGCGAAGGTATCAACGTTGAGGGCGACAAGGAGATACAGCGATGAGGAAGGCTCGAACACACGGGACTGTAACTGCTGGCGGCGTGCGGTTGCTTTCCAGTCAATGCGCTTGAGTGGATCGCCGGGGCGGTAGTCGCGCACACCAGCGATGCGGCTGGGATCTTCGAAGATGCGCGATCCGGAGCGGGCATCGCCAAAGGGCCGCTCCGACGGCAGGCCAAGGGCGGGTAGATCCACCACGCGCGGCAGCACGGTGACGTAGTCACGCGTTTCGATCTCCCGGTCATCGGGAAACAGGCCGAAGATATCGCCCGAGCGTAGCCGCACCGGCCCAAATCGGAAGTAGCCACGGCGCTGGCAGAGAAAGTGATGGCGCCAGCTCACCCGTTCGTACCAGGCGAGCGAGGTGCCACGGGCGATGACGGCCGTTTCCGGCGCTCCAGAGGGGGCGGTGTGGGCGTCGCGGGCCGGTAGCGCCTCCGGCACCGACTCGCGGACCTCGATCCAGGGCAGAGGCAGCATCTTGCGGTTGGCGATGCTGAAGCGCACCTCCAGATCCTCACCAACGAACGCCCGCCGGTTCTCCAGTGTGCGTGTGTAGGAGACACGCTCCAGTGACAGCCGGCTCCACATGCGCGCCACCGCACCGGCAAGCAGAATCAAAGCACCCACCGCAGCGACGGCCGGCTCGCGGATACCGATGCCGACCAGCAACAGCAGTACTGCCGTGCTCACCCATATCTGCCGGAAGAAAACGGCCATCTGGCTGCCTGCAACCGTTCCTACTCCAATACGGGGACCGGAACGGAATCGAGGATCTCCTGCACAATCGTATCGGCGTTGCGGCCGCGGAGGCGGGTCTGCGAGGAGAGGATCAGCCGGTGCGGGAGCAAGTGCGGGGCGATGTGCTTGATGTCGTCCGGCAGGATGTAGGCCCGGCCACGCACCGCCGCCAGCGCCCGTGCCGCGCGGAACAGGGCGAGGCTGGCGCGGGGGCTGGCACCTAGTTCCAGGCCTGGATGCTCGCGGGTGGCGCGCACGAGCGAGAGCGCGTACCGGCGCACGACCGGCTCGCAATAGACCGAGGCGACGGCATCGATCAGCCGCAACAGCTCATCGCCGGTGACGACGGGCTCTAGCGCCGTCAGCGGGCTGCGCTGCTGGAACCGAAGCAGCATCTCATCCTCTTCGGCGTCGTCGGGATAACCCATCTTCAGCTTGAGCAAGAAGCGGTCAAGCTGCGCCTCGGGCAGGGGGAAGGTACCCTCCAGCTCGATAGGATTTTGGGTGGCGAGGACCAGGAACGGCCGGGGCAAGACCAGCGTCTCCCCATCCACCGTCACTTGCCGTTCCTCCATCGCCTCCAGCAGCGCGGACTGCGTACGAGGAGTGGCGCGGTTGATCTCGTCTGCGAGGACGATCTGGCTGATCAGCGGGCCGGGCCGGAACTGGAACTCGCCGGAGCGCTGGTTGTAAACGTTGATCCCGGTGACATCCGATGGAATCAGGTCGGGTGTGAACTGGATCCGCCGGAAGGTGCAATCCAGGCTGCGGGCGATGGCCTTGGCCAGTGTCGTCTTGCCGGTGCCGGGCACGTCTTCGACGAGAATATGGCCCTCGGCCAGCATGGCGACAAGCACCAGGTCGATGACATCGTCTTTGCCGACGATTACCTGACTAATGCTGGACTTGATGCGGGCTCCGGTGGCAGCGATGGTGGCGACGGCGTTCGCGGTAGTCTGGTCGATACTGGTCACGGGCGGCGCTTCTCCTGGCTGGGCCCGTGGCCCGCTAGACTGGAATGGTATGCGGCGCGCCGGGAAGAGACAAGGCAACCCGCGGGAGGCCCAGCCATGACTGCATCCACTTACGACACGGCGGTCATCGGGGCGGGGATACTCGGCGCGGCAACGGCATGGCGGCTGGCCCGTGCCGGCCAGCGCGTGGTGATCCTGGAGGCCGGCGCCGCCAGCGCGGGGGCAACGGGTAACAGCTTCTCCTGGCTCAACGCCGTCTCCAAGGAGCCGGAGGCGTATCACCGGCTAAACGCGCTGGGCGCAGCGGAGTACGAACGCCTGGCGGATGCGCTGGGACGAGACTTCCGCCAGGGTAGCGGCTGCCTGGAGTGGGCAGCAGAGGAGGACGGCATCACGGCGCTCCGGCAGAAGGCCGCGCGTCTCCAAACGCGCGGCTACGCGGCGGAGATCATAAGCGGCGCAGCCGTGCGCGCGTTGGAGCCGCACCTGCGCATCGCCTCTGACGCCGTTGCGGTACATTACCCCAACGATCGCTGGGTGGACGCACCCGAGGTGACCGCCGCGTTGCTGGCAGACGGCCGCAAGTATGGCGTCGAGATCCGTGAAGCCGCCCCTGTCACCGGCTTCCACCGTCACGGCCGCCGTGTGCTGGTGGTCGAGGCCGGAGGCGAATGGGTGCAGGCGGAATCCGTGGCCATCTGCGCGGGTACCGGCGTTCCGGCGATTGTGCACATGCTTGGCCTTGCACTGCCGGTGAACCGACAGCCGGGCCTGCTGGCGATCACGTCGCCCCTACCGGCCGGCATCCTCTCGCGGGTGGTGTATGCGCCCGGTATCCATCTGCGCCCCGATAGCAGCGGTGGCCTGCGTCTGGGTGCGGCCGGCACCGACGCGCTTACTCTGGAGGACACTCCCATCGAACCCATTCCCGGCGGTGGAGAGATCCTGTTGCATCGGGCGGCGGCGCTGCTAGGGTTGTCCGCCTCAGTCTCCGTCAAGCGCGTCTACATCGGCGCACGGCCCGTGCCGGCGGATGGCCTGCCGGCGGTTGGGCGGCTGCCCGGCCTCGACAATGTCTTTGTCGCGGTCACCCACTCCGGCATTACGCTCGGGCCCCTGCTCGGACGGCTGCTGGCGGAGGAGATGCTCGGCAGTCCGCCGTCATCATTGCTGAGCGGTTTCCGGCCGGAGCGGCTGACGCAGGTGGTAGGATGACCGGTCGCGCCGGCGCGGTAGACTCCAATGAACCGCTGCCATCTCGTATCCTTCATGACGAGCAAGGGGGCGGCGCATGAAGGCTGAGATCATCTCCATTGGCACGGAAATCCTGCTCGGCGACATCCTGGACACCAACACCAACTACATCGCCCAACGCCTGCCGGGGCTGGGCATCGACCTCTACACCACGCACCAGATCGGCGACAACCTGGAACGGCTCACCGAGCTGCTGCGGGTGGCATGGAGCCGCTCAGACGTGATCCTGTGCACAGGTGGCCTCGGCCCTACCGAGGACGACGTCACCCGCGACGGCATCGCCGCCATGCTGGGCGAGACGCCAGAGGTGGACCAGCGGCTGGAAGAAGAGCTGCGGCAGTGGTTCGGGCGGCGTGGTGCGCACATGCCGGAGCGCAACCTCAAGCAGGCCTGGCTCACCCCCTCGACCAAAGACATCCCCAACCCGCGCGGCACTGCTCCCGGTTGGTGGAGCGAGAAGGACGGCCGCATCATCATCGCCATGCCGGGCCCGCCGGCCGAGATGTCACGCATGTGGGACAAGGAGGTAGCCCCTCGGCTGCGCGAGCGCGCGACCGACGCGGTGATTGTCTCCCATACGGTCAAGACGGTGGGGCTTGGCGAAGGCACAGTTGATGAGATGGTCAGCGCGCTGCTCAAGAGCCGCAACCCGTCAATCGGCGTCTACGCCAAGGCAGACGGTATCCACCTGCGTATTACGGCCAAGGCGCCCACCGAGGCCGAGGCGAGGGAACTGATCGCGCCGGTACAGGAGGAGATTGAGCGGATTCTCGGGCCAGCGGTGTGGGGCCATGACGATGACACCATGGAGCTGGCCATCGGCCGGCTACTGCGGGAACGCGGCCTCACCCTGGCAACGATGGAGTCGGCTACCGGTGGCCTGCTCGCCAGCACAATCACCGATGCGCCCGGTTCCTCGTCCTACTTTCGCGGTGGCCTCGTCGCCTACGCCACCGAGCAGAAGATCGCCTGGGGCGTGCCAGCAGAGGTTGTGGAGCAGCACGGCGTGATCTCTCCGGAGTGTGCGAAAGCGATGGCCGCCGCCGCCCATGCGCAGCTGCACACCGACATTGGCGTGGCCGTCACCGGCGTAGCCGGGCCAGATGAGCAGGAGGGCAAGCCCGTCGGCACCATGCACGTCGCCGTTCACGACGGCTTCGACGATCACGTCATCTCGTACCAGTTCGCTCAGGGGCGGGAGGCCGCCAAGCGCCGGGCGGTGACGGTGGCGTTCCAGCTGTTGCGGCGCGTTCTGCTGGCGCGAGGCTAGCTCGTGGGACGGGTACCTGAGCCGCTGCGCCTGACGCTGGGCGCCAACAACATCTACCTGCTGCGGGACGGCAGCGATGCCCTGCTGGTGGACGCCGGCCCGGATTATGCGGGTGCATGGGAAGCGCTGATCGCCCAACTGGGCCAGCACGGCATCACCCCCGCCGATGTCCGCCAGGTGGTGCTTACCCACTACCACCGCGATCACGCGGGATTGGCGGCGCGCTGGCAGGCGGAGGGAGCACGGATCATCGGCGGACGTGACGATGCGCCGCAGTTGCTGCACCAGCCCGCTGACCGGCAGCTGCTGCGCGAGCGTGCCGCTGCCGTGCTGGCGCATAACGGCGTAGCCAGGGAACAGGCGTGGTGGAGCATCCCTGCCCGCGAGGGCGCCGGTGACCACCGTGCAGCAGATGGCCACGGGGCGTGGCCGGGCCAGTTGCGGATCACGCCGCTGGCACCGGATGTCCTGGTGGACGGCGGCGACTGCATCACGCTAGGCGGCCGGCTGTTGACGGTTACCGCCTGTCCTGGCCATACTCCCGGCTCGATCCTGCTGCAGGACGAACGCGGCGGCGACGTCTTCACCGGTGATCACCTGCTGCCCCAGCAGGTTGCCACGGTCGGCATCCAATTCCGTGATGGGGAGCGCTGGCCCAGTATGCCGCCGTTCGTCCGCTCTCTGGAACAGACGCGGGCGCTGGCAGGCCGGCGGGCGTTGCCGGGCCACGGTGAGCCAGTCGCAGATACCGGCGACGCGGCATCCTGGTCGCTGCGCTACATCGAACGGCGGCTGACACGTATCCAGCGGCGGCTTGCTGGTGGTCCGGCAACGGCGTACGAGATCGTCCAGGCGCTGTTCCCCCGTCATCAGCCCGAGCACCTGGTCACCTTGATGACCGAGGTGATTGGCCTGCTCGACCTGCTGCATGAGCGCGGGCAGGCGCGCACGGTAGACGATGAGCCTCCCCTCCAGTGGGCATCGACCTGAGCGCGCCGGTGATGTCCGAAACCGGCGACAGGTGAGGGCGGAGATCGATGAACCGCAGCGCACCCACGCAGCACCCACTTCAGCACCGCTACGCCGACCTCGGCGATGTGCGCATGCATTATGTCGAGGCCGGGCCGGCGCAAGGACCGCTGGTCGTACTCCTTCATGGCTTTCCGGAGTTCTGGTACTCGTGGCGCCATCAGTTACCCGCGCTGGCCGGGGCGGGGTTGCGGGTAGTGGCGCCGGATATGCGTGGCTACAATCTCTCAGACAAGCCGGCCGGCACGGCCGCTTATCATACCGACCTGCTCACGCGCGATGTAGCGCGGCTCATTCAGGCGCTCGGCGCGGAGCGAGCGATGGTCGTGGGGCACGATTGGGGCGCAGTGGTGGCCTGGCTGTTCGCGATGCGGTATCCGCGGATGGTGGAGCGGCTGGCGATCCTCAACGTGCCTCACCCGGCGATGCTGCGCGCCGGGTTGAGGCAACCGCGTCAGTGGCGTAAGAGTTGGTACGTCTTCTTCTTTCAGCTGCCTTGGCTACCCGAGTGGGGCTTTCGTGCCCGCCGCTACCGCACCATCCGCCGGCTGTTCCGCTCTGATCCGGTGCGTGCCGGGGCCTTTAGCGATGATGACATTGACCGCTATATCGAAGCGCTGGCCCAGCCCGGCGCCCTCACCGCCACCATCAACTACTACCGCGCCCTGGTGCGGTACCATCCGCGCGGGCTTGGCCACGATCTGCGGGTGATTCAGGCGCCCGCGCTGGTTATCTGGGGTGAGCAGGACCGCGCGCTCGAGCCATCGTTGGCCGAACCACCGCGCCACTGGGTGCCGGATCTGCGGATCGAGCGTCTACCAGACGCCTCCCATTGGGTGCAGGTCGACCGGCCGGAAGCCGTCAACCAGCTGCTGCTGGGGTTTCTGCGCCCCACAATCGCCCCCTGAGCCGCCAGATCCTGACACCGGTCATTACCGCAACGCCGAATAGCTTACCTACTGACATGATTGTCTGCCCGTGCCGGACAGACGTAGCTGTGTACGGGCGAATGATGGAAGCAGGCCCGGCCGAGGGCCCGCGAGGAGCGCGTGACATCCCCGCGGGCCGCGCTGGCGGAGGTACCTGCCATGCCTCACCGTCTCCGGATCGCGCTCACGCTCGCCGTCGCCATCATTGGAGTCCTCCCTCTCATCACCCTCACATCACTCGCCGGGAGGCGCCCCCTGGCCGGCGCCTTCAGCGACCCGAGCCCCTGCCTGCAATGGGACATCCGTGGCGTTTGGCAGACACAGCAGGGTAATGGTTACAAGCCCGTGATGACCTTCTCCCAGAGTGGCACCGCGCTCTCCGGCTCGGCCGTGCTGACCCCGGCAGAGGCAGCAAGCGCCGGATACACCGGCACACACGGCAGCATTACCGGTACGCTGATTGGCGACAAATTGGACATTGTGGTCACCTGGCCGCCTCGCGCGAACGGCAGCGTTCCCCGTGGCCGCTACACCGGCACGGTCAGCCAGGGCCAAATCGCCGGTGCGGCGACGAGCCTGGAAACACCGGCCGCCGCAGCGGTGACCTGGTCCGGGACCGGACCAGCCGGCTGCGTCGATGCGATTGGAGGGTCAGGCCCGGGCGCCGGCACTCCAGGAATGTCGACGCTTCCCGGAGAAGGAGAACGCGCGGCACTACGGCTGTACTATCACGCCGGCCGCGCTGACTACCTCAGCACCGCCACCACCCACGGGGCGCAGGATGCCCAGAGCCAGGGCTACGTCTTCCTTGGTATTCAGGGACAGATCTCCACGGTGCAGCGGGCAGGTATGGTTCCGCTCAAGCTGTACTTCGGCACGGCACGCGGCGACTTCTTCAGCACCTGCACGTCGACCGGTGAGAGCAACGCGCTGGCTGCCGGCTATACGCTGGTGCGCACCGAAGGTTATGTGTACCCGAGCCAGCAACCGGGCACCATTCCCTTGCGACTGTGGTACCACGACGGTCTGGGCGACAACTTCACCACCGCCTCGGATGCCGAGGACGGCCGCGCCAGCGCCGCCGGCTATCGCTACGTGCGCATCGAGTGCTATATCTGGCCGGCCGGTACACCGGTCCAGACACCACAGCCAACCCCGATCCACAGCCCCACCCCGCAGGCCACCGCGAGCCCGTCGCCACCGCCCATCGCAACGCCGGCCCCGAGCCCAACGCCAACCCCGGACTTCGATGCCGGCCGGCCGGTGCTGCCGCCGCGGCTAGGCACAGAGCTGGGACCGGTTGACCTGGCGCGGTTCTGCCGCGACAACGCATCAGAACCGGTCCCGCCGGAGACGGCCAGCGGGCAGTGGTGGTGTGCGGCCAGCGAGGATGACTACTGGGCCGCCGATCCAGCGTATGCCTGCCGGCAGACGTACAAGGACCCAATCGCGGTCGCCCGGCAGCGCGACCCAAACGACTCGAACAGCTGGGTGTGCTATCACGGCGATGCACCGCCGCCGCCCAAGCCGAGCGCGCCCGGCTGGCCCGATCCGTACCGGTTCTAGCAGCCACTCAAGCCATCGACCCGCGGCGGGGAGGCAGCCATGAAGCTCCTGAGTACGCGCCACCTGCACCAGCGGTCACAGAGCGCGATTGTACGCGGCGGCCTGCTCCTGCTGTTGCTGGTTGCGCTGGGCGTAGCCGCCGATGAACGTAGCTTAGACGCCCGCGCACCGCAGCAGGAACCGTCGCTGTCCGGTACGCCGGCCGCCGCCGCCGGCGCCGCGCGCTACTACCAGTTGAGTGGGGCGGGAACGATTAGGTACTCGTGGGATAGCCCGGAGGGGCAGGCAGCGCGGGCAGCCTGTGATGTCAGCCTCTGGCCATTCTGGACCTTCCACTTCGACGGCACGCTAGACACCTTCACGCAGACGGTGACTGGCAACATCTTCACGCCGGGGCAGTATTTCAACTTGGATCGCCCCGGCACCGAGCTGATCGAGTCGCTCCAGTGCGGCTCCTATAATCCGCCGGGCGAGCCGTTTGTGTGCTGTAGCAAAGAGATGCATTACACCTGGGGTAACATCGGCATCGGCAAGTTCACTGGGGCCTATAACGCGTCAACCGGCGAGTTCAACGCCAACGGCACCATCGACATCCGTGTGCTGATCATCCCAAACTTCTGCGCCGACTGGACGGCGACGCGCAAGATCGTCGATTGCAACGACGTGATCGCCGGATCAGAGAAGGGGACGCTGCCCGGCGTGGGTGACCGCGGGGGGTATGCGCTGGGCAACTTCAAGCTGGAGCTGAAGGGCCTCCTGGACTGGCGGCCCCCGGCGGAAGGCAGCTCCGTTCCGCGCGTCCACATCTCGGCCCGGCTGGATCTCACGAACTCGAAGTGGTACCCGTGGGCATTCAAGCACTCGGGTGTTGATGGCATGAGCGACGCCGGCATAGACGGAGTGCCGAAGCCCTGACCGGTAGCAGGGGGCTCCCAAGGCACGTTGAGAACGCCGGATCGCCACCGGTTCGTGGCTTAGCGAAGAGCCGCACCAGCGCACAGGCGCCACGATCTCACGATGTCTTCGGTGTTCGGTACCGGCTACTCCGTCAGCTTGCGATACAGCGTCGGCAGGCGGGATGGCAGCGACTCGATGTCGGCCACCACCTCGTAGCCGATGTCCTCGCACATCGTTTTGAGATAGTCATGACCGGCCCGATCCACCGTCAGTGCGAAGGGCACGATGCCTTTGCGCTTGGCCTCGTTCAGCGCCATCTTCGTGTCGTGGATGGCGTATTCCTTCTCTGTCCGGTCACGACCGTAGCCGTGGTCCTGCGGGCGGCCATCCGAGACGAGGAACAGGATCTTCACCTTGGCATCGTGCAGGTCGAGTTTTGAGACCGTATGGCGAATCGCCGGCCCCATGCGCGTACTGCGGATCGGTACGATCTTGTCGATACGCTTGCGCACCCGGTCGTTAAACGGCTCCAGCAGGTCCTTGATCACGTAGTATTCGACGTTGTCGCGCCCGTACCCGGAGAATCCGTAGATGCCGTAGGTGTCGCCGATCGTCTCAAGCGCCTCCATCAGCAGCACCGTCGATTCCTTCTCCAGATCGATGATGCGCTTGGGCGGGTTCTGCAGCTCGCGGGCCCGCTTCTGCGCCCACCAGGTCAGGTACTTGCGCGGGTCATCGTCGAAGTCGTCGTCGTCCCGGCGATCGCGGCGGTTGATCTCCTCGTCCGTAGAGGCCGACATATCGAGCAGGAAGGCGACGGCCACATCACGCTCGATCTTGTTCCGCCGCCAGTACAGTTTGTCATTGGGCGTTGCGCGGGCCCGTCGGTCGACCGCGAACTCAATCAGCCGGTCGAGGTCGAAGTCCTCGCCGTCGTACAGGTTGCGGATCTTGCGGAACAACTCCGGACGCAGCAGCTCGAACTGCTTGCGCGTCTGGGTGACGAGCGAAGAGTGCTCCTTGAGCGTCTTGTCGAAGAAGTTGTCCTCGCCCTCTTCGAGCGTGCGCTGCACGACCCGGCACCAGCGCGGCTTGTAGTCGTTGGCGCGGAAGTCCCACTCGTCGTAGAAGAAGTACTCGATGACGGGCTGCAGCGACTCCTCGTCCTCGTCCTCGTCGCCGGCGCCCGCCTGACCCTCCTTCTGCGGCTTGTCTGCCTTTCCCTCCTGCGCGGGCGTTCCCGCCTCTTTCATCAGGTTGGAGAGGAACATCCCGGACGATTCGTCGAGGTCGCCCTCCATGAACGCCGAGATGTCAATCTCGACACTCTTCTCTAGCAGTTCCTTGAGCTGCTCCGGCGTAAGCGGCGCAAACTGGCCCTCCTGCTGGCCCTGCTTGGCGCCCTCGCGCAGCCGCATGAGCAGTTGCACCAGCTCTGGCTTGAAGTCGCCACGGAAGTCCACCGCGTCTGGCGACTCATACTCCTGCTCGTCACCCTCCGGCATCCCCTGACCAAGCTGCTCCAGGCCAGGCTGGCTGGACTCACCGTCACCACCACCCTGCATCATGTCCAGCGAGATCATCTCCTCGTCAATGCCCTGCCAATCCTCGGCCATCAGGTCCTCGGCCAGCACATTGGGGATGCTCATCACCAGGTCATACAGCGTCAGCGTCGTCTCGGCGGTGTCCTCCACCAGCGCGCCGGGCTTCTGCACCTGGCGCAGCAGCGCGATGGCCGCGCCCATCGCCGGGGCAACCTGCGCCGGCCAGCGGACGGTATCGAGCCCGTCGAGCGAGACGCGGATCAGATTCTCAACCATCCCCTGGCGCAACGGCATCTGCTCTACCGGTGCGCGGCGGCTCAGCTCCCGCCGCTGCACACGCGCCAGCGGCCCGCGGATGCCGCCGTACTCCTTGCGGATCAGGAAATCGATCCGGGCGTCCTCAACGACCGTGAACAAGTCCGACGCCAGCTTGCGGTCGTCGAACAGGTCGAAGAAGCGCTCCATCTCGGTGAGCGGTCCCCGAGGTTTCACGACCGCGGGGCGGGGCGTGGAGGCAAGGGTATCCCAGTCACCATCGACGTCGATGGTGGCGGGCTCCGGCTCCGGCTCCGGTTCCGGTTCCGGAACGGGGCGGGCGGCCTCCACGGCCGCGCGACGGCTGGGGAGCAACGCCGCCGGCCGGTCAAAACGGAAGCCGAATGAGGTGAACTCCAGGTGCGCAGCCTGGTGGGTGCTGTACACCTTGAAGATCGAGAAGTTCTCCACCTTGTCGTGCGTCTCCTCCACCAGCGGCGGCAGAAACACCGACGTCCCCTCGGTGGTGGGGCGGTTCTCTGAGACCCAGCCCACGCCCTTCTCCGCTAGCGCCGTGGCGGACTGGATGGACACGTTCGTTCCGGTAAGCGCCTTGCAGTACATCCGCAGAATCTCGGAGACGCGCGCCAGCTCGACGCGGGAGGAGAGGTTCTCAATCACCTCCTCGCCCTTGCCGGACTCCATACGGAAGTAGGCAAGGCCGCCGTCCACACTCTGCTTGAGGATAATCAGACCTTCGGCGTGCCAGCCTTCAATGTCGCCATAGCGCAGCCGGTCGAGGACATTCGGCACGCTCTTGATGAACTCCATCGCTGCCGGACCGGAATGCAGCGCCAGTTGCTCTGCCAGCCCGAGTAGGTGGCCGTGTGCATCTTGGTCCATCAGACCAAGAGCGGTGGCGCTTTCGGCATAGAAGGGATACGCCTGCCGCCCGGCCTTGCGCGCTACGGCGCCTGCCAGTTGCAGGAAGCGCTGCCGCTCATCCGCCTGGACGTGATGCAGCAGCTCGGGCCCCTTCTCGAAGTACACGCGTGCGTCGGCCCAGCTTGTCTCAGCGATCACGGCGGCAAATCCCAGGAAGCCACCGCGATCCGGGCGCTCCAGCGCGTGCAGTACCTTGTGGGCAATGCCCAGGCAGGCGGCGGCCAGCTCATAGGACTTGCTCGCCAGCCCGTCGATGAAGCGCACCAGCGCCCGTGTCTCCGTCAGTGAGACGTGTTCCAGCAGCCCTGGCGTCACTTCGAAGAACTGCGCCGCCAGGCTGCTGGACTTCCATGTGCCCTTGTAGAGCTGCTTGCCCAGCTCAGCCCAGTCACGAATCTGGCTGACGGACAGGTGCTCTAACCCCGCCGGACCCGAGCGATAATACGCTGTCGCCAGCGTGGCCGACTCCGCCGCGAGTTCGCGCCCCGTCTCCGCCCAGTTGCGAAAAGAGCTATAAGGAACGATCTGCAACACCTGCGGGGAGACACGAAAGTACTCCGCCGCCGCCTCCCACGAGCGCAGGCTCTGACGCGCCAGTGAGACACCTTCCTCGGCCCAGCTCTCAAGGTCAGCATCAGCGGTAAGGGTGGGCGAAACGGCTTCCAGCGCCCGCTGGAACTCCCGTGGCAGAGAGGCGGGATAGCCGGCCATCTCCTGCTCATAGCGCGCAATCAAGGTTTGGATTCTCGGTTCCATGTGTGGCCTCAAACCAGCAGGCGTGGAGTGCCATCAGGCTATCGCATCGTGACGCCGAACACTACCGCGCCGTGCATTCCCCTCGTTCCGGATCATCCATTGCGGAACCAGTATCGCGCTTGCCCTACAATGCGGGCACCTGGCTCCCCGCCCTATCACACCGTCTTCACCGTTCACCATCCACGGAGCGTCACCATGTGCCCGCCCAACACCGCCGCTTTCGCAACTGCGGCCCGCCATCCAGGTTCCAGCTCTTCCGGCCGGCGGGTGATCGCCGTCGCCGCTCTATTGCTGGCGCTGTTGCTGCCGGCGGCCGCCCGCCACGCCGGTGCCCAACCGTTCGAGAGCCGGCTGCTGCGCGTACTGGTCAGCCCGGGCGGCGAAGTATCGGTCGAGTGGCGCGGTGCACCCGGAGCGACCGGCGACTGGGTGTCCGTCGTACGAGCCGGCACGCCAGATGACGTGTATGAGTCCACCTGGACCTACACCGACGGCCGGCCGGCCGGTGTATACAATGCCGGCCGCTTCGCTCCCGGCGACTACGAGGCCCGCATCTACTTCGACTGGCCGCGCGGCGGCTATCTCGTGGTCGACCGCGTCCTGTTCCGGGTTGGGCCTCCTGCCGGTGTCGTGCTGGCGGAGAGCCCGCATCTCGTCGTGACACTCACACCACAAGGGGAGCTGATCGCCGGCTGGCGAAACACCCCCGGCAACGCCCAGGACTGGGTATCGGTGGTGCGGGCCGGCACAGCGGACGATGTCTACGAGTCCACATGGGCCTACACCGAGGGCGCGGTGTCCGGGAGCTTCAATGCCGGGCAGTTATCGCCGGGACGGTATGAGGCGCGCCTGTACCTTGACTGGCCGGCCGGTGGATACGCCGTCGTGGACTGCGTGGCGTTCCAGATCGGCGGTGCGCCGCCCGTACCGGCGCCGCCCTCCCCACCTGATCCCGCGCCGCCCAGCCTGCCGCCGGCCCCTCTGGGTCCGCCGCCACCGGCAGCCGGGGTGTCTGAGAGCGCACTGCTGCGCGTAACGGTCACACCCGCCCGTGACGTCACGGTCGAATGGCGCGGCGCACCCGGCACCGCCGGGGACTGGGTATCGGTCGTACGTTTCGGTACGCCCGACGACGTCTACGAGGCAACCTGGGTCTATACCGGCGGTCTGACGACGGGCCGCTACCCGGTGGGTCAGCTGCCACCGGGCGTGTATGAGGCCCGCATCTATTTCGACTGGCCGAACGGCGGCTACACCGTGCGCGACCGCTTGCGCTTCTCCGTGCCGTGATGCAGCGGCGGGATGGCAGAGTCATTTGGACGGGTGGAGCCTCGATGAGGCTACTCGTGAAACCGGATACTTCGGCGCGGCTGCGAGAAGCAACGGTACGCGGTACACCGCCCGACCGTGGAGCAGGTGTGGCAAAGACCTTCGAGCACTCGCCATCGATTACGTCGCCGGCGCCTGAGCGGCGGCCGGACGCCGCGGGCGGATGCTGAACGCCATCGCCGCAGCCAGCAGGCCGAGGAATCCAGCGAAATAGATGGCAAGGGCGTACTCACCGGAGGCGTCATGGATTGCGCCGGCGGAGTATGCGGCCGCCGCGCCGCCGGCCATGTGCGCGAAGCTGATCCAACCGAAGATGGAGCCGACCGAGCGACGGCCGAAGCGGTCTGCCGTCAGCATCACCGTCGGCGGCACCGTGGCGATGTAGTCGAATCCATACAGCACCGCGAACAGCGACATCATTGGCAGCGTGGTGATGAACGGCAGTACCAGCAGCGACACGGCGCGGCAGCAGTAGTACAGAGCCAGCAGCTTGCGAGGTGGGTAGCGGTCGCACAGGTAGCCCGAGGTTACGGTCCCCACGACGTTCATCCCACCGAGGATGCTGAGAATGCCGGCCGCTTGCGTCTCAGTGAAACCGTGTTCGGTGGCGTGGGGGATAAAGTGGGTGCCGATCAGGCCCATGGTGGTGAAGCCGCAGATGAAGAAGCTGCCCGCCAGTAGCCAGAAATCGGCGGTGCGGGCGGCGACGCCCACCGGCGTAACCGGCCCGTCAGCCAGGGCAGCAGCCGTGGAGCCGGTGGCGCCGTATGGCCGCAGCCCGACATCGGCGGGGCGGCTGCGCAGCAGCAGCGCCACCGAGGGCAGGACCAATCCCGCCAGTAGTACCGCCAGCAACGTCACGGCCGCCTGCCAGCCGTAGCGCGACGATATCCACACCAACAATGGGAGGAAGAGCAGCTGCCCCGCACTGGAGGCCCCACCCAGGATGCCGGACACCAATCCGCGCCGCCGCTCAAACCAGATATTGGCGACGGTTGCGCTCATCACGACCGCCACGCCACCCGTGCCAAAGCCGACGATGATTCCCCAGAAGGCGGTCAGTTGCCACAAGCTGGCCAGCGTCGTGGTGAGGGCCACGCCCGCCACCGACACGATCAGGAAGCCCGTGGTCATACCGCGCAGGCCGAAGCGGTCGGTCAGCCGCCCGGACACCGGCCCGGCCAGCCCGTAGGTCAGCATCGAGATCGAGAGTGCCAGGGATATCTGGCCGCGCGTCCAGCCGAACTCCGCCTCCAGCGGCCGGATCAGCACACCAGGGGCGGAGCGGACCCCAGCCGCGGTGACGACTGTGAGGAACGTGACGGCCACCACGACCCAGCCGTAGTGCAGTCCGCGCCGCTCCGCCAGCGCCACCGGGCTCAACGACCGGCCACGCCCCGTGGAGGGCAGGGTCTCGCCCCGTTCCATTCCATCACCGCCCTGCATCGCAAGACAGCCGGACGGCGGAGATGCGCCACCTCCGCCGCGGACTGGATGATCGTGCTGCGAATACTATCTTGAAGATAGTTGATGCGTCAAGCCGGCGCCGGGCCACTCTCGTAGCCGGCGATCGGGTATCCCTCCTCGTCCATTGTCTCCGTGATGCTCTCCATGGAGACCTGCTCGGGATTGAACAGCACCACCACCTGCTTGCTGTCGACCAGAACATTGACGCTGGAGACGCCGTCCATGGCGCCGACCGCCTTCTCGATGGCGTTCTTGCAGTGATCGCAGGAGATATCCGGTGCGCTGATGGTCACGGTTTGCATATGTATTCCTCCACTGTCGGTCCGTGGCTATTGCACGGTGATGACGCCCTTCATCTCTGGATGAAAGGAGCAGAAGTAGGGATAGACACCGGGCTGAGTGAAGGTAAACCGGAAGGTTTCGCCCGTGCTCAAGACCGGCGTGCTCTGGAAGGTGCCATCCGGGTGCCCCCAGACACCGCTGAACACGTTATGGGTCATGCCGAAGTCATCGTTGATCCAGGTGACGGTCTCCCCCACCTTGATCGTCTTATCGCCGTTGCGGAAGCGGTGCTCGCCGTGATTAGGGGCGATCATGTGTACCTCAAGCGGCCCCCAGGTAGCCGGATCGGTAGCGATGCCCATCTGCATACCGCCCGCTTGACCAGCGGGCATCGCGGCCATCCCGTCTCCCGACATCGTACCCATGCCCGGACTGGTGAACTCGCGGTAGACGCCGATGCTCACGGCCGTCACCGCGGTCAAGAACACCGCCGCCGCCGTGATGGTCGCCATACGGGTGCCCCGCAGCCGGAGGGCATTGGACAGTACCGTCACACTCGACAGCGCCATCGCCGCCGCCGCCAGCATCGGGTTAATCTTGCCGAAGATCGCCAGCGGGATCAGCAGCACATTGTAGGCGAACGCCCAGAACAGGTTCTGCTTGATGTTGCGCATCGTCGCGCGCGCGAGGTCAATCGCCTTGGCCACGGCGCGCAGGTCGCCCTTCACCAGTGTGATACCCGCCGTCTCCATCGCCACATCGGTGCCGGTGCCCATGGCGATACCAGCATCGGCCTGGGCGAGGGCGGGGGCGTCGTTGATGCCGTCGCCCACCATCGCCACTACACGGCCTTCCTCCTGGAGCTGCCGGATCGCCGCCGCCTTCTCCTCGGGCCGCACCTCGGCCACCACCCGATCGATACCCACTTGGCGGGCAATGCTGGTCGCGGTGCGGCGGTTGTCGCCGGTGAGCATCACGGCGCTGATGCCGAGCTTATGCAGCCGCGCTACCGCCTCGGCTGACCCTTCCTTAACGGTGTCCGCGATGCCGATCACCCCGGCCAGGCGGCCGTTGACCGCCACCAGCACCGTGGACTTCGCCTCAGACTCCAATCGCTCCAGTGCCCCTGCACCGGGGGCGAGGTCAACGCCGTCCTCAGCCAGCAGGCGCGCCGAACCGATCACGAGCCACTGCCCCGCCACCGTCGCGCGCACGCCGCCACCGGGGGCCGCCGTGAACTGCGTCATGGGCGCAGTCAGGTCCTGCCCCTGCTCGCGCGCCCGCCGCACAATCGCCGCCGCCAACGGATGCTCGGAGCCCTGCTCGGCTACTGCCGCCAGGCGCAACCAGTCATCACCTTCGAGCGGCACGATGTCCGTTACGGCCGGTTCACCGCGGGTAATGGTGCCGGTCTTGTCGAAGACGACGACGTTGACGTCGCGCATCCGCTCCAGCCGGTCGCCGCCCTTGAGCAGGATGCCCTGCTCGGCGCCGCGGCCGGAGGCGACCATGATCGCCGCTGGAGTGGCCAGACCAAGGGCGCACGGGCAGGCAATCACCAGCACCGCCACCGCGGACACCATGGCGGGAACCGCGCCACGACCGGCGGCCAGCCACCCGGCAAACGTGAGCAGCGCCACCAGCAGGATGGCTGGGACGAACACGGCGGAGATACGGTCTGCCAGTTGCTGGACCGGCGCTTTGGCGGTCTGCGCCTGCTCCACCAGCCGGATGATCTGGGCGAGCTGCGTCTCCTTGCCGACGCGCTCGGCGCGCATGCGCAACAGCCCTTGCTTGTTCACCGTCGCGCCGATTAGCGAGTCGCCAGGCTCTTTGGACACAGGCAGGCTCTCACCCGTGATCATCGACTCATCCACGGAGGAGCGTCCGTCCAGCACCACGCCGTCTACTGGCACACGCTCGCCGGGGCGGATGATGACCGTGTCTCCGGGGCGGACACGCGTCACGGGGATATCCTGCTCCACGCCGTCCCGCACCACCCGCGCCGACTTGGGGGCAAGGCCCATTAGCCGGCGGATGGCGCTCGAGGCACGGCCCTTGGCGATGAACTCCAGCACCTTACCCAGATAGATGAAGGTGAGGATCACCGCTGTGGTGTCGTAGAAGGTGTCTCGCCCGGCCAGCGATGCCCCTATCGAGTAGAAGAAAGCAACAGTAGAGCCGGTGGAGACGAGGGTATCCATGTTGGCGGCCAGATGGCGCGCCGATTTGAGGGCGTTGCGGTGGAAGTCCCAGCCCACCACCACCCACACCGGCAGCGTCAGCCCGAACAGCCAGACGTCGCGGTTCGCCAGCCCCATGGCGAACATGGCGATGTACGTCACCGGCGCGGTCAGCACCAGCCCGAAGGCGAGAATGGCCAGCTTGCGGCGCAGCGTGCGCTTCCAGCCGCTGTCTGGGTCTGCCTCTTCCGTATCCTCCCCGCTGACCTCCGCATCCTCTGGGGCAGTTACCGGCGTCGCACGATAGCCGGCCTTCTCCACCGCCGCCTGCATCGTCTCCAGCGCGGCGGGAGTCGCCTGGTCAAGCGTCACCGTCGCGCGCTCTGTGGCGAGGTTGACGGCGGCCGTGGCGACACCCGCGGTGCGGGTCAACGCCCGCTCCACCCGGCGCACGCAGGAGGCGCAGGTCATGCCCTCGATGGCGAACTCCACCGTCTCCGGCGGCGCGGTGGCGCGGGGCTTGGCCCCGTAGCCGGCAGCCTCGACGGCGGCAACCATCGCTTCAGGGTTTACTCGTGCCGGGTCGTAGGTGACGGTAGCACGCTCGGTGGCAAGGTTGACCAGCGCCGTGTCTACGCCGTCCATCTTCTTCAGCCGGCGCTCGATGCGATTGACGCAGGAGGCGCACGTCATCCCGGTGATGTCGAGCTCCACCTCACCTGCGTGCAGGGCGCTGGCGAGCGAATCCGGTTCTTTGGTGACCATAGTCCTATCCTTGGGTGCGGCGAGGTGACGGTTCAATCGGGAGCGAGGTTAGCCGGCAGTGCGGACGAAGCGGCGAACGACGTCCACCAGTTCTTTGATGTGCGCCTCGCTGTCGCCATGGTGCATGGCGTCCATGGTGCAGCCACGCAGGTGATCCTCCAGCAGCAGCATAGCGACGGCGTCGGAGGCAGACTTGAGCGCCGCGATCTGCTGAAGCACATCGGCGCAGTAGCGATCCTCCTCCACCATTTTCCGAATGCCGCGCACCTGCCCTTCGATCTTGTTCAGCCGGGCAAGCAGCTCGTCCTTGTCATTGGCGTAACTCCTACTGGTGCGTGGCACGGTGGTCATAGCATCTACTCCTACTCCCTAGGGGTATCATAGCGTTCAGAGTAGTCAGTGGCAACCCGCGTTTCTCGTTTGGCCACGTGCCCCTACCATGGAAGGCGCAACCGCCGTGGGAGGCTCACTATGCATAGCCGCTGGTCCGAAGCCGATGTGGCATCGCTGGATCCGCTCGACCTGCTCGTGTACTCATCTCGCCTGTACGGAGCAGACAGCACGCTCGTCGTCTGGGGTGGCGGCAACACCTCGCTCAAACAGACAGAGACTGATTACCGTGGCCGGCCGGCAGAGGTCATGCGGGTCAAGGGCAGCGGCTCGGACATGAAGTCTATTCGCCGCCAGGATTTCCCCGGCGTGCGGATGGAGGACGTGCGTGCCATCCTCGAACGCGAACAGATGTCCGATGAGGAGATGACGGCCTTCCTCCGACATACGCTCATGGAGCCGGACTCGCCACGTCCCTCGATTGAGACGCTGCTGCACGCCTGGATCCCCGACGCCTCTGTCGCTCACTCCCACGCCGATGCGATCCTTATGTTGACCAACAACTGCGACGGTGAGATGCACGTCAGTCGCTGCTTTGGCCGGTCGGTGGCGATGGTACCGTATCTGCGCCCCGGCTTCGCCCTGTCCAAGCAGGTGGCGGAGGTGGTCGCCCGCCAGAAGGACCTGCGCGGCGTGGTGCTGATGAAGCACGGGCTGATCACCTGGGGGGCGGATTCCAAGGACAGCTACGACATTCACCTGGAGCTGGTGACGAAGGCTGAGGAGTACATTGCCGGTGCCAAGCGCGGGCGGCGAGTGTTCGGCGGCGTGCGCCGGGCAGCACTTCCGCCCGAGGAGCGGCGGGCCGTGGCCGCGGCCATCGCCCCGGTACTGCGCGGCGGCGTCTCCGCCAAGAAGCGCTCGGTGCTGCGCTTCGACGACAGCGAGGACGTGCTGGAGTTCATCGGCGCCGAGCGCGGGCAGGAGCTGTCGCAGATCGGCCCGGCGACGCCGGACCACCTGATGAACACCAAGCGGCTACCGCTGTGGCTGGAAGTTCCGGATCCGACCGACATCCCGGCGCTGGCAGCCGCCGCCAATGCCAAGCTGGCAGCGTACGCCGATGCCTACACGTCATTCGTCGCGGCGCACAACCACGCTGGACATCCGCTGCTGGACCCGTTCCCGCGGGTGATGCTGCTTCCCGGTGTCGGGATGTTCACCGCCGGGATGGACGCCCGCCGCGCTCGCATCCCCGGCGATATCTACCACCATACAATCAGCGTGATGGCCGGCGCCTCAGCGCTCGCCACCTATGAATCGCTGTCGGACGAGGACGCCTTCGGCGCCGAGTACTGGCCGCTGGAGCTGTACAAGCTAACGCTGCTGCCGCCTGAACAAGAGCTGGCGCGGCGGGTGGCGCTGGTCACGGGCGGCGGTCGTGGCATCGGTCGTGCCATTGCCGAGCGGCTGGCGGCGGCGGGGGCGCACGTGGTCGTGACCGATCTCAACGCCACCGCGGCGGCAGAGGTGGCAGCAGCCATCGAGGGCGTGCAGGGAGCCGGAAGGGCAGTTGGGCTAGCGCTGGATGTCACCGACGAGCCGGCAGTCGCAGCCGCCTTCAGGACCGCGGCCCTCGCCTACGGCGGTGTCGATATCGTCGTCTCCAACGCCGGCATCGCCGAAGCGGCGCCCATCGAGCAGATGGAGGCGGCGCTGTGGCGACGCAGCCTGGAGGTGAACGCCACCGGTCACTTCCTCGTCTCGCGTGAGGCGCTGCGATTGATGCGGGCACAGGGCTTGGGTGGAAGCTTCGTCTTTATCGCATCCAAGAATGTGCCCGCCCCCGGCAAGGATTTCGCGGCCTACTCTGCCGCCAAGGCTGCCGAGGCGCAACTGGCGCGCATCGTGGCGATTGAGGGCGCGGAGATCGGCGTGCGCGCCAACATGCTCCATCCGGACGCGGTGTTCGAGGGCTCGGGATTGTTTTCGCCGGAGCTACGCGCCGGCCGTGCCGCTGCCCACGGCATCGCCCCGGAGCAACTGGAGGAGTTCTATCGCACCCGCAATCTGCTCAAGACGCGGGTGCTGGCCGGGGACGTGGCTGAGGCGGCGCTGTTCTTCGCCTCGGACCGCTCGGCCAAGACCACCGGCGCAGCGCTGGCCGTGGACGGCGGTGTCCGCGAGGCCTTCGCCCGCTAGGCATACTATTCCCTGTCCCCCGCGCCCTGTACGCTGGGAGAGGAGGATCGCCATGCAGGAAGCGGTGCGCAGCAAAGGTCAGGCGATGGTAGAAGACGCGCGTCAGAAGCTGGAGCGGCTGCGCGCCACCGGACCCAACCCGTTTGACTACTGGATTTGGGCCGACGAAACGGTGCAGAAACTGGACACGATCTACGGTCGCGAGGCGGACCAAACGCAGGACTTCGCCGCCATCGTCTACGAGCGTGGCCGCACCCGCGACCAGCGCGGCGCCTTCGACAACATGACCCTTGGCCTGCACGGCCCCTGGGGCATTCGCGCCCGCCTCGACCGCGCCGCCGCTCACCTCGATATCTTGCTGGGCCGTACCCCGATCGCTCCGAGTCAGCACTAGCAGAATCTGGGCAGCTGGTCAGCCTGTCGCGGGGCTGCGGGGATAACGGCCCCTCCATGCCGCCCCATGCCGCGAGCGGGAGATCTGACAAATGCCGCAACGATAACCCGGTTCCCCGCTGACAGGCTGACCCATGGATGCACGACACGCACGGCAACACTTGGATGAACTGCACGGCGCGGCGGTGTGGCTACGATCCTCCGCGCCGGAACATCCGCGCTACCGGCTGTGGCTGGGCGACCTGATCGAGTTCACGCGCGCCGCGTACGGGCTGGAATCGGCGGAAATGACGGCGGTGCGCGACGTGCTCCGCGCGGAGCCACGGCCGCGTGCGGATGCGCCAGAGGACGTGCGCGTGCAGGCGCATCTCGCCCGCCTGAACCGGTTCATCGCGCTGATCGACCGTTTTGCCGCGGCGCTGCCGGAGGAGATTCCGCTGACCGAGATTGAGCGGCGGGACCCGCACCGCAATGGCACACGGGATGACAGCAGCCAGGACAACGCATGACCGCCGCTGCAGTGGCGCGTGCGCCGGCGCTATCCCTGCCGCGGCCGGGTTGACCGCGATCGGCGGCGTGCTCTGCCTCGCCGGAGTGGCTGTGATCAGGTACGCACCGCGCTGCCCCGCGAGGAGCTGCCATGCCGCTGTTCCACCGTGGTGACAAGAATGAGCCGTTCGCCGCGCTCGCACCGATTCCCGTCACGCCTATCGGCTGGGTGCGGAACGACGTCACCAACCCCGACCGGCACGAGTGGTCCCGCATCCGCTCCCGCATCATCCTGCGGGAGGAGTTGCTGCCCGCGCTGGCGGGGCTGGAGGGATTCACCCACATAATCATCGTCACCTGGCTGGACCGCGTTCCAGAGGATCTACGCATGCGGATGGCCGTGCACCCAGCGGGCGACCGCTCAATCCCAGCGCAAGGCGTTCTCGCACTGCGCACCCATCACCGGCCCAACCCAATTGGCGTCTCGGTTGTGCCGCTGGAGCGGGTCGAGGGGGTGACGCTGTACGTGCGCGGGCTGGATGCTGCCAACCGGACCCCCGTCCTGGACCTCAAGCCCTACCTCCCCCACTACGACAGTGTGCCGGAGGCGCGGTTGCCGGGGTGGGCAGAAGGGTAGCTGATCACGGAAGGCGGCTCGCCGGCTCACCCGTAGGCGGGGTGACCGCAACCGAAACCGGGGCCGGCCGGCGGATCTCCGGCGCGAACCGCCAGAACAGCAGGCCGGACAGCACGAACATCCCGGCGGTCATCATCAGCGGCGCGGTGTAGCCCATCGCTCCCGCCATCCATCCCAGCAGCGGCGGGCCGACGATGTAGCCGGCGTCTGCCACCGAGCGGTAGAGGCCAAACGCCTGCGCCCGCTGCGACGGCGGGATGATGTCCGCCACATACGCCCCCGGTGACGGGCCGGAGATGCCGGACCCCAACCCCCACAGGAGGGCGGCGGCAATGTACATCCCGTAGCTACCGGATTGGCTCCAGAGCGCCACTGATATCCCTGACACCAGCGTCGCCGGTACAATCGCCAGCTTGCGCCCAGCCCGATCCGAGAGCACGCCCGCGTGATACAGCGTGGCGATGTTCAGCACACTCACCAACGTCATCGCCACACCGATCTGGGAGGCAGACAGGCCGATGCGATCCTTGCCCAGCAGCGGCACGATCGTGAACATCGCGCCGGTGCGCGCGAAGAACTGCACGAAGGAGATCAGGCCCACCAGCAGGAACGGCGCGCCAAGCACGACGGCGCGCACCGACATGGCCGGCTCGTGCTCGGGCTCCGCCGCACTGTCGCGGGACAGCGATGCAGCGGCTCCACCTGCGGGCTTCGTCTCCTTGATCACGATCGCCGCCATCACACACGCCAGCAGCGAGAAGACGGCATACGCGACGAATGGCGCGCGCAGCCCCAGTGTGTCTGCCAGGATGCCGCCGGGGGTCGGACCCAGTCCCACCCCCACCAGGAAGAATCCCTGATACGTGCTCATCATCCGGCCGCGCCGTTCCGGCGGCGCCAAGTCGCCGACCATGATCTGCCCGCCTGTCAGCACCGTGGCGGCGCCGAGACCGGCCAGCACGCGGAAGGCGAGCAACTGCGGCAAGTTCTGCGCCACCGCGATCAGCGCCGAAGCGACCGAGGTGATCAGCGTGCCAATGATCAGCACTGCGCGCCGGCCGCGGCGCTCGGCAAGCTGCCCTGCCGGCACGTTGGCGAGAAACCGCGCTAACCCATAGCTACCCACGATCAGGCCAACGCCGCCAGCGCCCAGACCAAAGCTGCGAGCATAGGCAGGCAGCACCGGTGTGATCAGCCCGAAGCCGAGCTGGTTCACCAGGATCAAGAGACATAGCGTCAGAAAGGTCCGCTCGCGCACGTGGCGTCCACCGCTGGGTTGCCGTTATCGTGCGCCGTCCGCGCGGCCGGGGCAAGGAACACCCGGCGCGTCCCAGCAGCTGCGACCCCGTGTGCCGGCCGCCACCGCCGTGCTGCTGGGGTGATCTGCCGGGCGCCGGTCTACGTACCCTGTTCACAGCCGCTCCAGCAGGTGGCGGCCGAGCCGGGGGATGGGAATGGCGGTGTACTCGTTCGTGACCACCTGGCAGCTGGATGCGCCGATGGAGCAGGTGTGGCAGGCGATCGTGGAGTACCGCACATGGCCGCGCTGGTGGCCTGCGATTGCGGAGAGCAAGCGGATCGCAGCGGGTGATGCCAGCGGGCTCGGGGAAATCGCGGATATCACCTTCCGTACGCGCCTGCCCTATCGCGTCCGCTTCATGATCACCACCACGCACATCGCCCCACCGCATGAGCTTGACGGCCGGGCGGTCGGCGAGCTGGAGGGAACCGGGCGCTGGCGGTTGACCGCCCAGGATCGGGGTACCCTCGTGCGGTACTACTGGGATGTGCGCACCACCCGCCGGTGGATGAACGTGCTAGCGCCGGTGGCCCGCCGCGCCTTCGCCTGGAACCACGACCAGGTGATGCGCAGTGGTGAGGCCGGACTCCGTCGCCATCTCGCCGCGCGAGCGCGACCGCCGTGCACGGCGGAACCCGCTGGCTAGGGTACAGAGCTGCGCCGGGATACGATGCCCGCAGACCACTGTGGAGCATCGCCATGTTGCATACCCGCATTTGCCATCTGCTCGGCATCAATCATCCGCTGTTGAATGCGCCGATGGGTGGCGGCTATGCCCGCGCCGAACTGGCAGCGGCGGTCACCAACGCCGGCGGGCTGGGTATGATCGGCGGCACCACCGGCGGCGGCGCGGACTGGCTACGCGCGCAGATCCGCCGCACGCGGTCGCTGACCGCCGGTCCGTTTGGCGTTGGCTTCATTTCACATCTACCTTCAACCCCCGAGCTGCAGGAGGCAGCGCTGACGGAGGGCGTGCGTATCATTGCCCACTCGTTCACCGACCCGGCGCCGTTCATGCCGGCACTGCGCGCCGCCCGAGCAATCGTGCTCTGTCAGGTGCGGACGGTGGAGCAGGCGAAACAGGCGGCGGCGGCAGGAGTCCATGTCATCATCGCGCAGGGCACCGAGGCAGGCGGCCATACCGGGCACATCTCGACGCTCCCGCTGGTGCCGGCGGTGGTAGATGCCGTGGCGCCGCTACCTGTGATCGCCGCCGGCGGTATCGCCGACGGACGTGGCATCGCGGCAGCGTTGATGCTGGGCGCGGAGGGTGTCTGGCTGGGCACGCGCTTCGTCGCCACACCGGAGGCGAACTTCCCCGAAGCGAAGAAGGCGCGGGTAGTGGCCGCTGGGATGGGTGATACGGTGCTCACGCGTGTGCATGACATCGCCGACCGTATGCCCTGGCCACCCGACATCGGTGGCCGCACCATTCGTAACGCCTTCTCTGATCGCTGGCACGGGCGCGAAGAGGAGCTACGCACCTGGATCGCGGAACACGGGGAGGAGCACACCGCCCGCCAGCGCGTCCACGATCCAGATGAGACCTCGATCTATGCCGGCGAGGCTGCCGGGCTGATTCGCGAGCTGACACCCGCGGGAGAGCTAGTGGAGCGGCTGATGGTGGAGGCGGAGTTCGTGCTGCGCGGCCGGTTCCACTCCCTTACCGAGGCGCCGGTACCGCATGACCCGCTGCACGCCCACGACGAATGACGCTGGCGGCGCGCATCCCGTATCATGCCGCGCGGAAGGAGGCGCTGATGAGCGACTACGAGGACATCCTGTACGCAATCGACGGTCCGGTGGCGACGATTACGCTCAACCGGCCGGAGAAGATGAACGCGCTGTCGAACAACCTGCGCGGAGAGCTGGTGCACGCGCTCAGGGAGGCGGAGTTTGAACCGACGGTCAGCGTGATCGTCATCCGAGGCGCCGGCCGCTCCTTCTCGGCGGGGTACGACATCGGCGGAGGCCGCCCGGCGGGGGAGCACAGCAAGTACGTGCACCCGCGCACGCGTCTGCCGGACGTTGGCTCCACCCGCCCTGGTCCCACGGAGTGGGCTGCGCATGTAATGGAGACCAATTGGCAGGCGATTTGGGAGAACTACAAGCCGGTAATCGCCCAGATCCATGGCTACTGCCTGGCCGGTGGCACCGAACTGGCGACCATTTGCGACTTCCGCATCGTGGCCGAGGACGCCATTATCGGCTACCCGCCAGTGCGGGCGATGACGACGATGGACATGATGTGGGCGCCGTGGCACCTGCCCATGGCCAAGGCGCGCGAGTTCGCCTATATGGGCGACGCCATGACCGGCAAGGAAATGGAGCACTGGGGCTGGGCCAATCGCGCGGTGCCGGTCGATAGCCTGGAGGAGACCACCGAGTGGTTTGCCCGGCGGCTGGCGCTGGTGGACCGCGAGATGCTGACCTACTCCAAGCGGGCCGTGAACCGCGCCTACGAGATCATGGGCATCCGCACGGCGTTCAACACCGGCGCGGATGTCCAGGCGCTGTCCACGGTCCGGCCGATGGGCGGCGTCTTCGGCCGTATCTCCCAGAAGTACGGCCTCAAGGAAGCGCTGGCCTGGCGCGACGGCCCCTTCGGTGACTTCCGCACCAAGGGCAACGCCACTGAGCGCAAGGAATACCCGGACATCAAGTCCCAGGGCCGGCCGGGACAGGCATACTAACGCGTGAGGCTGGCGGACGGATGCCACGTACCGAGGGGGGACGGCGCCATCGGACATGACGCCGTTCGCCGCTGCTGTGCTGTGGCTCCGTCCTCCTGGTCAGCGACGGTCCATGGCGGGGCGGGCGCGATAGCTGGTCGCTTCACGCACCGGTGCAACGCCCCGCGTCAACTCAAAGACGAAGAGCGCCGCAAAGAGCAGGGCACCCAGCAGAGCCACCGTTCCGCCGATAATCACCCCCTGGCCGAAGGTGTCCCACCCCCATGCGTTTAGGAGCTGGCCACGCAGGGTGCTTCCTGTTTGCATGGTGTTGCGCAGATTCGTAGCCGCATCCAGCTGCCTCTGAAGGTCCGCCCGGTTCTCCTGGGGAGCGGCGGCAAGCTCGCCACGCAGCCGGCGCTGCTCATTGCCCAGCGTCGCGTACGTCGCGCCGGGATAGCCGGCATTTGTCGCGCTTTCCTCCATGTGCAGGAGAATGTAATGGTTCGCGTAGCAGCGAGCCTGCTCGCCGCTTGTCATCAGCTTGCCGCCGTTCTCCACCAGGCAGGCGTCGCGGTTGCGCTCCTGCTCGGTGAGCTGATCCGCCGGGGTGAACTGGATCTGCTGCGCCGAGAGCTGATCCCGGACGTTGTCGCGGACGAAGGCGCCCTCGTAGAGGGCGATCGCGCCCACGGCCAGCGCCCCGAGTGTAAGGGCGCCCCACAGCATCAGAACCCTGGCCCGCATCTGCGGCGACAGCGGCTGCTTGAGGTACTGGAACACGGTTTTCCTCCGGAACTGACGGAGCGGCTCTTCCTGACTCAGACAACGATCCGGCGCCTGAACGGCGCCGGTGTTGCCGGCCGTCTGATCTCAAGCTACGAACCCACTTGGGCACTGAGAAGTACCCGGGCGCGGTAGTTGCCGCAGACATCCGGGGGGTCACGGCGCAGGCAGCCGCCCCGCATGGGCCATCACTCACCCGTGCTGGCGTTGCCCTGTGAGACACAGCTGGCCTGGCGGGTGTGTCATGGGCACTCGCCAAGTCATAAGCGCCAGTCCCGCCCGCGACCGGCGCCGGCCGGACGGCCGTGGAATCCATCGGCGGGCGCGACTATCCCACGCTGCAGGGTGTCGTGCTCTTCTTCACGCTGGTCGTGCTGGTCGTGAACCTGCTGACGGATATCCTCTACGCCGTGGTTGACCCACGCATCCGGTATA